>RCNA010000072.1_pt1 | contig 13287 bp, 12 predicted proteins | sample 2041331 | NCBI WGS metagenome assembly RCNA01 (sample SAMN09708233, study PRJNA481090) | Marine sediment metagenome, whole genome shotgun sequencing project. | reverse complement strand
CCCGTTGCGGCTATCGGACTCTGTTATCGTTAGCCTGGCGGTTTCTTTTAACCACCTTCACTTATATTTAACACCACATTGTAGCACTATCAAAGCTTTATTTTTTCATGTTTCGCACCTTCAATCCCCTTCTGAAATCTCCGTCAGTCCGCTTTCCTTTTTTGCCCTGTGATACCTGCATGAGTGTTTATTGTCCGGCAGCGACAACTTTTCATTTACTTCTTAAAATCAGTATGTTCTTTTGAAGATAGGGGGGATGGTGTGCAGTCTTGCTTGTCAGCAGTTGTGCATAGGTGACTATCAATTACTTAGAGATTATTATGATCCGTGAATTTTTTATAACCAACCTATATGAAGAACGAAACGTTAGAATTCCGTTCGACAATAATTATAAAATTTTAGTAGCCGAAAATGGATATGGAAAAACTACTATTTTAAATTGTTTTTATGCGTTGATATCTGGAGATACATCAAAGCTGAGAAATGTAGCGTATTCTACAATAGGAATCATTTTTGATGACGATGTGGTAATAGAGTTTAAACAAGATGATTTTGACACAGACTTAGATTTCTCAAGTGGGGACTCTTTTGGGGAGCATCTTAATGATAAGCTAGGTCGAGACTTTCTCTTACAGCTTATTGGAGAGTCTAGGCATTACCCAGTATTAAAACTAGAACGATCTACACTATTTAGACATGCTGTAGATGTCCTTAACATTCCATCTGGAATGCTAAGAGATTATTTAAGAAAGTTTCAAGGTCGTAGAAAAAAGAAAAAAATCAATTCAACAACCCAAGATAAGCTTGATAACATCAAAAAGAGGTTGTCATTAAAAACGATGTATTTGCCGACCTATCGACGAGTTGAAGAAGATGTTATGGCATTTAACAGTGTTAGAGATCTTTCATCACTTACCCATAGCTCAATAAATTTTGGAATGAGAGATGTACAAGTAAGCATTAAAAAAATAACATCCGAAATTCTTAGCTCATCGGTAGAGTGGTTTTCTAAAATTAACGGCCAAATGTTGTCGCAGCTTGTAAACGGGTTTTGCATAACTCAAGAAATGAGAGACTCAATTTCAAGCCCCAAGGCTGTTGAAATTGTATTAGAAAGGATTGGTAAAAATATTTCTTCTGCGCACAAAGAGCAAATACTTTCTTTGGTTAGTAGCGGTGAAATATTGAATGATCATGATCCTCTAATATATTTTGTTAGTAATCTGCTAAAGGTTTACGAACAACAGCAAGAAAACGATGAGGCGATACAAAGCTTTACGAATGTATCCAATAAGTATCTGGTAGATAAAGAGGTCGTATACGACGAAAGTAATGTAACTATACAAATAATAAGAAAAAAGAATAGAAGGCCTGTTGACATAGAGAGACTTTCTTCTGGGGAAAAACAAATAATTTCTTTATTTGCAATTCTCTATCTCCAAAAGAAAGATGATCTTGCAATTTTTTTTGATGAGCCTGAGCTTTCCTTGTCGATTGAATGGCAAAAGACTCTTCTGCCAGATATCATTAATTCTGGCAAGTGTAAGTTTTTATTTGCAACGACTCATTCGCCGTTCATTTTTGAAAATGACCTTGAAGAAAATACGGTAGATTTGGCTGAATATATCGAGGAATTGTGATGTCTAGAGTTGATTTATTAGCTGGGTATAGAGAGTCTTGGTCAGTTAAATTTATGGAGTTTACAAGAATTATCTCTAAGAGAAATGGATCTGTGGCTATATTTTTTGAAGGAGAGGATGAAAAATATTATTCTGTTAGAATAAATACCATTCGTCCAGATCTAAATTGGATTGGTATTAATTGTGGTGGTAAGAAAATTGTTTTGGAATTGAGAAATAAAATTAGAGGGCATCATACTTATAAAAATTCTCCTTGTATGTTTTTTGTTGACTCGGATTTTGATAATAACAATGAGATTCAAGAGCTTGAAGATGCTTACGTAACTCCATGTTATTCAATAGAGAATCTTTACATCACAGATACCGCACTATCCAGAGTTTTACGTGCTGAGTTTGGACTAAGTGATTCCTGCGAAAGTTCAACTTGTTATCATAATGCTTTTTCAATATTCAAGAAATCGAGAACGGAATACTTGGAGTCCATATCTGATTTCAACTACTTGATTAGAGAGCTACGAATCATGGAGAACAGGGGGGAGTTGAATGCAAAGCTAAACATAAATAACATAAATTTTGATACGTTAATTCAAGTAGAACTTGATTCCTCAAGAAAGGTTTATGATGAGTCGAATCCTATAACATTTTTTCCTAATTTACCAAAAAATTTAACTATTGACACAACAAATTCGAAAATACATTTTTCAAATTTAAACCCTGAATTGTGGTATAGAGGCAAGCAGCATTTGGAGTTTTTTCGAATTATTGTTTCACAATTAAAAAATGACAGGTGTAGAAAAACAAAGCGTAGAATTTTTAAAGAAAAAGGTAACGTTAAACTACAATTGACAAAGGCGAACTGCATATCTGAATTGAGCCAATATGCTGACACACCAAGTTGTCTAAAATATTTCTTGAATAACAGAAAAGTTCTCAAGCCGCTTAGAGCTGCTTAAGTTCAAAAAAATGTCACATAATGCAACGTTATGTAGAATTATCAAGAGCTATTTTTTCATCAGTCGCCATAAAAACAAAGGCCACACATGGTTAAAATGCCATATCTCAGACAGTAATAAATTGGGTCTGCCCCCTATTATTCAATACTTTGATCGGAGGAATCATGTTTAAAGTAACCAAAAAAGGAACGAATCGTTTAGACATTGAGTTGAGCGGCAAGCTAGATTCTGCGGAAATGCAGATTGCTTTAGATGAACTTGTTGCCAAGTCCAAAGAAATTGAAAAAGGAAAGATGTTATATGATGTTATTGAATTTCATCTTCCTTCATTGAGCGCAATAGCAATTGAGTTTTCACGATTACCATCAATGTTTGGGTTGATAACCAAATTTGATCGTGCGGCAGTTTTGAGTGACAAGGATTGGATTAAAAAAATTAGTGAATTTGAAGGTATGCTAATTCCTGGTCTTGAAATTAAAGCTTTCAATCGAGACCAGAAAGAAGAGGCGGAAGTATGGTTATCAGAGTAGAGCAAAAAATATTGATCAGCTAACAATAGAATTGAGGGTGACGGGAATTTCCGATGCGGTGCTAATGCGGTAAGGCTTCTGACCCGCACCTCATTCTGGTCGTTATAAGGGTGTTGAAAAGAAAGTGTTATTTGCACGCTAAATCAACGAATTCCGAGTTTCTGCATTTTACAGTTAACTCGTTAAAGTTGCGAGGAAAACAAGAGGTCGTTTCAACACCCTTGTTATGTTCATTAACAACAAAAGGAGACATTATGGAAACAATAGAAGCAATACGTTCACGTCGAGCTATTAAACAATTTGATGCAAGCCACGTTATGACCACTGAAGAAGCGAACGAAATTCTGTCGTTAGCTGTTCTTTCACCAACAGCCTTTAATATTCAGAACTGGCGTTTTGTTGTAGTGGATGATGCTGACTTGAGGAAAAAAATCAGGGAAGTGGCCTGGGATCAATCACAAGTGACCGATACATCATTGTTCATAGTGCTTTGTGCAGATCTGAGGGCATGGAAAAAACAACCTGAGCGTTATTGGGTAAATGCACCAAAAGAAGTTCAGGAGTTTATGCTTCCAGCTATAGATAATTACTATCGAGGCAAGGAGCAGGTGCAAAGAGACGAAGCCATGCGCTCCTGTGGCATTGTTGCACAAACGATAATGCTTGCAGCGCAGTCATTGGGGTATGACTCCTGTCCTATGGATGGTTTTGATTTTGAGAAGGTTGCGCAGTTGATTCACCTTCCAGATGATCATGTAATTGCAATGTTTGTAGCAGTTGGAAAAGGCACGAAAGAGGCATGGCCACGACCGGGGCAACTCAGCCTAAATGATGTGGTCGTCAAGAATGTGTTTGAGTAATATCTATTCAACCAGAAACCGCTATAGCCGTTTACTTTCATTGAAAAAATAAAGGAAAAGACAATATGACACAACTCTTAACTGTCGGCGTGATTGGAAAATCATCAAAAGAAAACGAAAAACGAGTCCCCATTCATCCAGAACAGATAAAAGGCATCCCCAAAAGATTACGAGAGCAAATCACTTTCGAAGAAGGTTATGGGATGCGGTTTGGCATGGATGACAAAACGTTAGCTCAACTTACATCAGGCCGAGTTGCTTTCAGAGAAGAAATACTGAACGGTTTTGATTGTGTGCTGCTGCCCAAACCGTTGGCAGAAGATTTATCTCAGGTTCGAGAGGGTGCAATTGTATGGGGTTGGCCGCATTGTGTACAGCAGAAAGAAATTACGCAAGTATCAATTGAGAGAAAATTAACCCTTATTGCCTGGGAGGAAATGTTTACATGGAGCCGAACAGATGAAAAAAACATGCATATTTTTTATAAAAATAATGAAATGGCTGGTTATGCCGGAGTAGACCATGCCCTAAGCCTGACCGGAACCACCGGATATTATGGAAAACCACTAAAAGCAGTGGTGTTCAGCTTTGGATCGGTTAGTCGGGGGGCAATATATGCCTTGCAAGGTCAAGGGGTTCGAGATATCACCGTCTATACGGGGCGGCCATCAACAGAAGTGAAAGATCAATTACCCGGCATATCATTCAAACAAGTGAAGGAGGATGATTCAGGGAATTTATTTATAGTTGAATCTGACAACCGTACTCGCCCAATTGCAGAAGCATTATCAGATGTGCAAATAATTGTTAACGGAACCCTTCAAGACACTGCCCATCCAAAAATGTTTGTCCCTGTCCACGATGCAGGTAAATTAATGAAAGGGGCTCTTATTATTGATATAAGCTGTGATGAAGGAATGGGTTTTTGGTGTGCCAAACCAACATCCTTTGAACACCCAATGTTTGAAGCAGCTGGTAAATTTTATTATGCAGTAGACCACAGCCCCAGTTTTTATTGGAATTCTGCCTCATGGGAAATTTCAAAAGCATTACTTCCGTTTTTGCCCATAGTTATTGGGGGACCAAATATGTGGGAAAAGAATAAAACAATTTTAAAATCTATAGAAATTCGTAATGGAGTAATTCAAAATACCAAAATCCTTTCATTCCAAAATCGTGAGAAAGAATATCCGCACAAATATTGTTAATGCAACGTTATGTAAAATCATCAAGAGCTATTTTTTTCATCAATCGCCATAAAAATAAAGGCCACACATGGTTCAAATGCCATACCTCAGACAAGCAAGCTCTCACAATAAAAAGAGTTCCTTAATCTCAATTAAAAATCTAATCAGCTGCTTAGGACTCGCTTCTCTTGCCGCTTCTTACTTCACCGAAAAAAGCAGAAATTTCAGTGTCTTTTTTGCGTTAGGATTCAGTCTCCTGAGCGTTACTCTGTTGTTTGATATATTTAATGAGCTGAAAACCGGCATTGCAAAAATAAACTATGGAAATAGAGAAGTTTATTACAGAACAGATCCGATTTTTTATTGGATCAGCATATTGGCGCAACTATGTATCTGTGCCGGTATGCTAGCCTTGGCTTTTTTCATTTACACGACACCTTCCTGTGGTGAAATCCCGTGAGAGTAACGAGCCGTCACAACCTTCTTCACTTTAACAAGATGCCCTCAATGCGGCTTGTCTGCCAGCTGAAGGTAGTGCCCACAACGGGCCGAAAGAGGAGTCAATCCCCTTCCGGCCCGGTATCTGTTCAACATGCTGGCAGGGGCGGTTCGTGAACCACCCCCTACGGCAAGGTCTAGAATACGCCCTTCACCTTTCCTGTCTCGGTGTCCACATCAATACGGCGATACGCCGGATCAGAGGCAGTTCCCGGCATCAGACTGATAGCACCGGCCACAGGCACGACAAAGCCCGCACCCTTATAGGTGAGGATGTCGCGGATAGGCAGAGTCCAACCCTTGGGGGTTCCCTTGAGCTTGGGATCGTGGGACAGAGAGAGATGGGTCTTGACCATACAGGTGGTCATTTCCTTCATTTCAGGATCAGCCTCAATCCGTTTCAGTTTAGCAGCCGCTTCCGGTGAGTAGCTCACGCCGTCGCCGCCGTACACTTCCTTGACGATTAGCTCAATACGCTGAGACAGCGGGGTCTCCAAGTCATAGAGGAACTTGAAATCATTGGGCTCTTCACAGGCATCAGCAACCGCATCAGCGAATTCCAGGGCTCCTTCACCACCATGCTCCCAATGACGGGACAGGGCAACTCGGGCACCAGCTGCCTCAGAGATGCGACGAACCGCAGCAATCTCATTATCGGTGTCGGTGTAGAATGCATTGATGCAGACAACCGGATTGATACCTGCTTTCTTGACGGTCTCGATGTGGTGAATAAGGTTTGCGCATCCTTTTTCAACCCAGCCCACATTCTCGCCCTCATACTCTTTCGGCATGGGCTTGCCTGGAATCGGAATGGGTGCGCCGCCGTGGCATTTGAGTGCCCGGATGGTGGCAACAACAACCGCACAGTTTGGCTTGAGGCCAGAATAACGACATTTGAGGTTCCAAAATTTCTCAAACCCGATGTCCGCACCAAAGCCAGACTCGGTCACGTTGTAGTCAGCCAGTTTCAAACCAACTCGATCAGCAATAACCGAAGATTGACCAATGGCGATGTTAGCAAAGGGGCCAGCATGAACAACTACGGGCTGGCCTTCTAAGGTTTGCATCAGGTTGGGGTTGATGGCATCAACCATCCACGCCGTCATTGCGCCTGCAACTTCCAAGTCTTCCGTGGTAATCGGGCGATCCTGCTTATCATAAGCCACGACGATCCGACCGATGCGCTGACGCATATCTTTCAAATCTTTGGCAATGGACAGAATAGCCATGATCTCGGAGCTGACCGCAATGGCGAAGCTGGACTGCATGGTCATGCCGTCCATTTTGCCGCCCTGACCGATGGTGATATTACGCAGAGCCTGAGCGCAGTAATCCATGATCCAGTTGAACTCCACCTTTTTGGGATGGATGTCCAGCCGTCTCAGCTTACGCATGGCCAGCTGCTCATCGGTGTAGTTGCACTCATGCTGCATCCGGGCGGTGAGAGCTACCATGCCCAGGTTATGGGCGTTCATGATGGCGTTGATGTCACCGGTCATACCCAAAGAAAACGGGGTCAGGGGAATACACTGAGCCAAGCCGCCGCCTGCTGCGGAGCCCTTGATATTCATGGTCGGGCCGCCGGAAGGCTGGCGGATTGCCCCGATAACAGATTTGCCGCGTTTTCCCAAGCCCTGCACCAGACCCATGGCGCAGGTGGATTTTCCCTCGCCCAGCGGGGTGGGAGAGATGGCGGTTACATCCACGTACTTCCCATCCGGCTTGTCTTTCAGACGATCAAGGATTTTGCGATAATCCAGTTTGGCCAGATAATGCCCGTGAGGAAGGAGTTCCTCTTTTTTCAGACCGAGCTCTTCTCCCAGCTCGTATACTGTTTTCATCCGGCTTTCAGCCTCTTCGGCAATTTCCCAGTCCGCGTGTTTGGTAGGATCTAAAACCATGGGTGGTCTCCTGTAAAGTTTAGTAGTAAAAGGTTACAAGGTTACAAAGATATTTTAACGTCAGGGGGTGAACGTAATAATAATATGATAGGAGCGTGAAAGCTCAGGGGGCAAGGCTGATGCTTTGCGGAACCTGAACAAAAAATCCTGAATTGAGCAAACTTTTTACCGGATTTAGAACCTATTGTCAACAGATTAGTCGATAGCGTGTCAGCTTGGTGAAACTATTTGGACAATTTTAGCAGTCTTAGAGGCAGGTACCAGAATCAATAAACACTTTCAGTACCGGGTCAACTTGGATGAATGCTTTTTTCAAAATGGTTCAACAGTGCGACCTAAATGTCCTTTTTTCCCTTGAAAAAAATAAATAATTCCATTAACATTTTATTAGACCGCCTACCAATAAACATACTAACATACATCCCAAGGAGAGCTACTTATGTGCTATAGAGTTATGACTGACCAAACAATTGATCTCGTTAAAAAAGGAGCACTGTTTATACGCAATATAGTTAACAGCGGAAAACAAACTCCTGCACCCTTTGATTCTGCCTCACCGGTCAAGAAAGAAAAACAGCCGCAACCTGAAAAAACCTGTTCAACGGCCTAAGCGGCCTCATTTCAGGCGGCAGAAATTCTTCTTCCGCCTAGCCCCTCTTCTTCCATCAAAAGATCCCCCTTTACGGTGCGTGTCTGCCCGGCATAACAGGTAAGGTATTTCTTGTTAAATCCCTTAAGAAAAAACATTCGGAAAACGTTGCCGGAAATTTTCTAAGAGAGGAATCATAACCTCTCGCATGGAGGGTTCTGCGGCCTTTGTTGTGCGCAGGCTGAATATATGGTGCCATTCTTTCAGATTGGTATAGACAATCAGTTCGGTCTTGCAGGAGTTGGGTAGGACAGTACGGGCCGCCTGAGGAGTGGAGGTTTCCAGTAATTTGAGGTAGAGCTCTTCCGTCTCCAGCATGGCCTTTTCCCAGAGCGTATATTCCGGGCTGCCTTCAGCAAAGAACATGGGTTGGATAAAGGTGACCTCGCTGCCGAATTTATCTTCGCTGTATCGGCAATAACGTTGTGATTCCTGAAGGTAAGATGCTGGCCTGTGCCGGACAAGTTCATGGGTGACGGCCCGGTTGACGATGAACTTAACCGCGATGTAACGGTGTTTGGCCAGACTGTCCGGGGGCAGCTGGTCAACTTCATCCAGCTCCACCTTGCGAACATTGATTGAGGTGCTTGAGGGATCAGGCTGCAATTCTATTTCTGAAAGAATGCCGCTGAAGAAATAGGGATGGCGTTCATGAAGCAAGGCGCAACAGACTCGGATAACATCGTTTTCCGGGTGAAAGAGAAGCAGCTCCCTAAAGGTACGGATGCTGGCGGTGATGAGCAACCTGTTTTCCTCCCAATTGATGTGCGGATATCGGGGCCGGAGCAGGAAGAGCGCGGCAATCTTCTCATCATCAGCGCAGGTCACTTCCAGAGTGACCACACCCATCTCCAGAACAGAATTATGTCCATGCTCAGCCATTTTAGTCACAAAAGGGATAGCTGAGTCCTGATCAATCCGACCTTCGCTTTTATAACAGATGCGACCGCAGAGTTCTATGCGGACGGCAAGGCTTTGTTGGTCAAGATGGTCGAGAACTTCATACGAGGGCGCAACGATTTGCATCGGAATATTCCTTGTCGGCTTGGCCGTTCAGTGCGGCGGTGTTGATGAAGGCTTTGTGCAATAATTGAGGCGGGAGCGGTAGAGCGGGATACGGGATCACCGCTGGTCACAGCGCTTGCGCTTCCTCGTCTTGTCCGCCGATCAGGGCGGCTCCGACAGCATTACCCACTTCGTAATGCTCAGGAAAATGAACCGTGGTTTGCAGTCGTTCGGCCACGGCAGGCAGAAAACAGCGGGCAGCCGCGCCGATACCGATAATTGGGATCTTGACCGCAACCCTGAGCGAAAACAGTTCGTTGTTCATGCTCGTTAAAAACGGAGCCGTGTCCTTGTTCGGCCATACTTTTCGCCCGAGATAGTCGAGAATAATGCCTTCAATAGTTTTCTCCGCTTCCGCCACGACCTGAAGACATAAGGTCTCCATGTCCATGTCCAGAGAGGCGGCCAGGGCCCTTGCCCCGTGTTCGGCCTGCTTTTTGCTGCCGATATCCAGCCTGCCGAGGACATGCAGGGCATCTGTCGGGGTGAATCCGGCCATTCTAATCTGCTGAAGGTAGGCCAGTCGTTCTAATCGTTTTTCAAGGAGAATTCCAGACAGCCCGGTTTGCTGGGTCAGGGTTTCCAGATTAGCTGGCCCCTGCTCCCGGAGGCAGAAGAGCACTTCGTCTTCAGCAACCAGCTCTTCGCTCAGTCCTTCGACCGGCAATATCACGGTATTGCGCATGCCGCAGCCCAGCCATTGCTCAGGATCGGGCAGATTTTCAGTCATGCACAAAGGTTGAACCCGTGTCGCTTCCAGGCGGATTTCCTGTTGTCGTCCGCAGCTCCCGCCCTGATCCGCAGAACAGATCACATGGGAATCTCCGCCGCCTGCGGCTGTGTACATGTCAATGGCCTCCACATGGGTCTGCCATTGCCCGATTCGGCAACCTTCATCGCTCAGAACCGGGTTTCCATCCCGGATCATGCAGACATCCGTGGTTGTGCCGCCGACATCGACAACGAGGGCTGTCGGTTCTCCGGCGGTACAACCGAAACGGGCGGTCGCTGCCGGGCCGCTAGCCATGGTGGTTGCGGCCCGTTGAACCGCCTTGTCCAGGCCTGCGCCCTCGCCGTTGCCGCAGATAATAGCCACCGGGCAGTGTAACCCCGCATTGAGCATGGAAATCTTGATTGAAGACAGAAAGCCGACCATCAGAGGCATGAGTTTGGCGTGCAGGCAGGCTGTGGCCGCTCTGGCCCGCATACCCGGATTGTCGCTGACCTGATGGGAGCAGAAAACCGGTTTGGGATCAACCAGAGTGATGGCCTCTTCCGCCACCAGCTCATGGGTCGGATTTTTGATGGACATACCTCCGCAGACCGCATAGCTGTCCACTTCGCCCTTAAGGCAGTGGATGGAATCAACCAGCCCTACAATATCCAAGGGCTCGTCTTCTTCCCCGGTTATCTTATGGCCGCCTTTGAGAAAGATGTTCGCGGTGATGGGTAGCTTGAAATGACGGACATAGCCGAAAACCAGCAGGCCCACTCTGGCACCTCGGTTTTCGACCACGGCATTGGTGGCCAAGGTTGTGGACACGGAAAGCTGGATCACCTCTTCCGGGCCGATGCCGAAGGAAAGTAGTTTTTCCAAAACTTGGCCCACGCCTATACCCAAATCATGGTGGGTGGTCGGTTCCTTGGCCGAATGCACCACCTCAAGGGTGGCGTTGTCGATGAGCACTCCGTCGGTGCAAGTACCCCCGGTATCTATACCGATACGGTAGCAGCGTATGTATTCCCTGACCAGCTTTCCCATTTATCTACCTGGTTTCTTTGTTTCAATCCACGGCCCCACATAGGCGGCGACTGTCAAGCCGCAACCTACCGCTACGACTCAACGAATTACTGCATTTCCTGCTTCACGCTCTCTATCAACTGTGTTTGTTCAAGGCATTAATCATAGCCATAATCCGGCAAACGGTCAATCAGGCAATCAGCGGCTCTTCCTGATTATACTGTTTACCGTCACAGTTTACATTTTATAATCAGTGTTTTACCCTGAGCTGGCATTGTTGAACCCTTTCAGAGTTCTTTGGTACGATATCCAAATTGCTCACAGCAGAACCGGCGGAGAGCCTGCTTGATTTTTGGTAAATCGCATCACTGTTTAATGCAACTCACTCACAATATAGGTCATTGCTTCATCTGCCATCTGTTCATCAATATCAATATAGATCGTCTCCGGGTACCCTGATGTTACATTATAGTTCACCTCAAGCCGGGCAACCTGAGCTGAGATAGCCTTTTGAATGACCTGAAAGAATCCCTCAACAGTCATGAGCTGGTTAACCCTTTCTGGAGATAGCGTGATGCCGCTGGGAGAATAAGATGCCGCAGTAACCTGCCCATCGGTTACCGTAACTAGGATATCTTCCTCTGACGGACAGAAGCAGAGCCTTTTATAGGTATAGGCGTAGCTTGAAAAATTGGAATGCCGCCACAGCTCCATATTCTTATTGAGATTAACTTGATCCGGGTTTGTTGGAGTCGGCGGCACGGGAGGTGGAGGTGGCACCGGTAGAGTGCAAGAAAAAAGCGACAGAACAACAATGCACAGTGCGACCGCCCTAATAAACTTCATACTTTTCTCTTCCTTAATGAATATTAGCTTAATCAGCCGCCATTTTAATGCAAGTTGCTCACAATATGCGTCATCTCTTCATCCGCTATCCGTTCATCAACATCAATGTAGATCTTCTCCGGGTACCCTGATGTTACGTTATACTTCACCTCAAGTCGGGCGACCTTATCTGAGATGGCCTTTTGAATGACTTGGAAAAGTTCTTTAACCGTCATAAGCTCTTTAACCCTTCTCGCAAGCGGAGGCGTGCCGCTGGGAGTATATGATGTCGTGACAATCTGTCCATTGGCGACCATAATCAGGATATTTTCCTCCGGCGGGCAGAAGCAGATCGTTTTATAGATATAGGTGTAGCTTGAAAAATTGGAATGCTGCCACAACGCCATATTTTTATTGAGCTTGGCTTGCTCCGTGGTTGGAGGCACCGGGGAGATTGGATTTTTGGTTGTAGGTCCGGAGGGAATTAGAGATGCACAGGCGAAAAGTGACAGAACAACAATGCATAGTGCGATCAGCTTCATAAGCTTCATATTTCTTTCTCCCTTGATGAATATTATTAATTTCCCGCTCCCCTTAGGTGACAAGGAGGGCGGGCAATGTACAAAGTTGCTACGCCGCAGCCTGCTCCATAGCCACTGCGACAGCCACCCAGGCTTCCGACCATAGGATTATTTCCCATGCTGATAAAGCCCATCATCTCCACATGGGCTGGCACCGCTTAAAATTTTTTATATATTACCAAATGCTGAAAGTGGATAAGCTTGGAAATAATAAGCGTGTTGTTCCCCCCGTACCTCCGTTGCCGTTCTCATTCTTTTTATCACAACTATTGGTGACTTCGCCACCGCAACTAACATAGCATCGACGAAAATCTTCTTCACACTGTGTTGGGTAGGGTGTTTTGCAGGTATGAGTATTCTTGAAACAATTAGTCGCTCCTGATGAGAGGCAACGACTGAACTCTATTCGTGCCATTGCATTGTAATGTTCGCAACTTTCCTTCTGTATGCGCAACTTCTCCATACACTTATCCTGTTGTCCGTGACATAGTCTTCGGATGCACTCCTGCCCTTCGTAATCCCCACGAGGAACTTCAAAACTGTACTTTGGTTCACAATCTTCCGGCTCCAGGGCTGGTTTTGACTTCGGCTGACTTGCACAGTCTCCGGTTGCACAGTCTCCGGCAGTTGCACAGTCTCCGGTTATACAGCCCCCGGTTGTGTCGTAGCCGCTTCCGCTGTAATCGATCCGTCCGTACCCGAACGGCAACAGGTAACCGACCGGTCTACAGCCGCTTAGTACCACTGCCAGCAACAAGATTGACATACCTCCTAAATCCTGCAATGAACATTTCAGGTTCAGCAGAACGCATTTTTTTGCTAACATCTTGGACAATAATTGGTATATTGATTCAAAT
>RCNA010000071.1_pt1 | contig 13357 bp, 7 predicted proteins | sample 2041331 | NCBI WGS metagenome assembly RCNA01 (sample SAMN09708233, study PRJNA481090) | Marine sediment metagenome, whole genome shotgun sequencing project. | reverse complement strand
ACTACTAAACCAAATAGTAATTTTAAAATTTTATTTTTCATAATTTTCATAGTTTAAAAATCAATATTAACACCTAAATTATATACCGTTGCTCTTGGATAGAAGTTGTTGTCAATACCCGTGAAATTCTCAGGATCTTGTCCCGAATAATTTGTAATTAAGAATGGATTATTAACAGCACCATATATTTTTAGTGTTGCATTTTTTATTACGTCGGTCAGTGTATGCCCAAGTACAATGTTTTCACATCTTAAGAATGATGAACCCTCAAGAAAGTAATCTGAATATTGAACAGGATCTACAATATCTGAAAATACTGGACTTGCTTCTCCTGTAAAGAAATTCAAAGTATTGTTAAACGAATTTCCATCTAAAGATACAGCGTTTTCTATTGCACCATGTGTTAATCGTCTTGAGTTGTAAATTTCCCCATCTAACTGACCTCTAAAACTGGCGCTAAAATCCCAGTTTTTGTAGTTCATGTTTAAACCAAAACCAAAAGACCAGTTAGGTTGAATAGCTCTATAATATCTATCGTCTTCAGTAATTCTTCCATCATCATTTAAATCAACAAATGATCCTAGAATTGGGTCACCTGCTGCGTCATATACTTGCTTTAATACCCAAGCAGAACCTGCTTGTTCTCCCAAGGCATGTCTTAATAAAATATTACCTGTTCCAATCGCAAGTCCACCATCAGGAGCATTAATTTGTTCTATGCCCTTTAAATCGGTTACTTCAGAGATATTATATGAAAGGTTACCATTTAAAGATAAGTTGAAATTGTCATTTTGTATAGGATTCAAGTTTAAGTTTAATTCAAAACCTTTACTATCTGTCGAACCTACATTTTGAATGACTTGATCACTCAACGCCTGTCCTGGAGGTACATTTGTTACTACTAATAAATCGGTAGTTTCTCTTTTAAAGATATCAAAAGAACCCGAAAGCACACTGTTTTCAAAGAAATCAAAATCAACACCAGCATTAAAAGTAGTTGTTTTTTCCCAACTTAAATCTGGGTTAAACTCTTTGGCGTTATATAAATTTACACCAGTAATGTATTGACTTTCTGGAGATCCAATTTCGAATAATGGAATGGACGGATAGAAACCTACTTGACCAGAAATATCTTGTTGCCCTGTTTCACCCCAACCAAATCTTAGTTTGAAATCATTAACAAAATTTAACTCTTTTAAGAAACTCTCCTCTTTTACTTTCCAAGCTACTGCAGCAGATGGGAAATAACCCCAACGATTGTCTTCTGTAAAAAATGACGAACCATCCGCTCTAAATGAAGCCGTAATTAAATATTTGTTGGCTAAATTAAAATTAGCACGTCCAAAGTAGGACTGAAGGTTTAATTCGTTAAAATATCTATTATTAGGATTTAAAGGATCTATATCCGGAATTCTTGCACCACTTACTGGGTCGTTTTTAAATTCTTCTTTATTACCATCGTTTTTAAAGTTCTGATAAGAATATCCTGCTTGAACATCAAAATTATTTATGAATAAATCATCAAATTCTTTGCGGTAAGAAAGGTAAGATTCCATAGTAACATTTGTAATATGTTGTTTCTCTCCAAAACTTTTACCAGGATAGAATACATAAGTACCAGCTGGAACATTCGGGTCAGGAACTCGTGTGTATGAGTTAATAGCGTTATCAGCAAACTTTTCTTCAATCTCAGCTCTCGACGCCTCTAAACCTAAATTTACAACAGCGCGTAATTCTGGTAAAAAATGAAACTTGTAGTCTAGGTTTATATTACCTAATAAGCGATTTACTTTTTCAGGACGTGATCTCTGAAGTAAAACACCTAGTGGGTTACCTGCTCCAATTTTTGCATTAGGATCATTAGGGTTGTCCGGAGCTTGTAATTGCTGATAAAAACCATCAAAAATAGAATTTCTATCGTATATAGGTTTTGTTGGATCCATTGAAATCGCACCGCCTAAAGCAGCACCATCATCTATAGAGTTTTTATCTACAACAGTTCCTTTAGCATTAATATCTACTTTTAAATGATCATCAAAAAACTTTGGCGTTAATCTTAAAGATGCCGTAATTCTTTCATAATCATTTGTTTTTACAACACCTTCAGTTTCATTATAACCAATTGAGGCTCTAAAAGGTATTTTTTCAAATAAGTTAGTCCTTACTCCAAAATTGTAATCTTTAGTAATGGCTGTTCTGTAAATAACATCTTGCCAATCCGTATCGTAAATTGCTCTGTCTCCACTTGGTGTGCTAATAATTTGAGAAACAGGTTGGTTTGTGTCAACACTACCAACAGGTACACCTAAAGCATCCATGTTATCTGGAAAGTATGTTTGCGCAAATTTTACAAATTCATCACCATTCATCACTTGAACTTGGTCGCTTGAACCAATATTGCTTATAGAAGTTCTTGCAGAGAAATTAAATTTAGTTTCTCCTGAAGTTCCTTTTTTAGTTGTAATAATAAGTACACCATTAGAAGCGCGCGAACCATAAATAGCAGTTGCAGATGCATCTTTAAGTATACTAAAACTTGCAATATCGTTTGGGTTTATTAAACTTAACGGGTTTCCTACACCTGCTACACCTCCATTATCTAAAGGAACACCATCAATTACGATTAAAGGCGCATTATTACCCGAAAGGGATGAGCCACCTCTAATTCTAATGTTTGGAGCAGCATCCGGTTGTCCACCTGCGCTTGTTATTCTAACACCTGCAGCCTTACCTTGTAAAAGCTGGTCTGGTGACATTACAGCTCCTTGGTTAAAATCTTTTGAAGAAATAACAGCTACAGCACCAGTTAAATCTTCTTTTTTAACGCTACCATAACCAATAATAACTATCTCATCTAATTGAGCAGCGTCTTCTGTTAATTCGACGTTTAATTTTGATTGTCCTGAGTAGGTAATCTCTTTAGATTGATATCCTATATAGGAAAATACAATAACGTCTCCGTTATTTACTTCAATACGGTAGTTCCCGTCAAAGTCTGATGCGGTACCACTACTGGTGCCTTTTACAACAACATTAACTCCAGGGAGCGGAATTGAAGTAGATTGTTCTGTTACTGTACCTGTTAAAGGCGTTTGTCCAAATATATAGACGGGTGCTAAAAACAGAAAAAACAGTAAACTATTAATAGTTGTTTTCATACAAATTAGTTTAATTAATAAGTCGTTTTGTTTAGTTATATTTTCACTTCTCACTTCAAAATTATGCAAAGAAGTTGTAAATAAAGCATTTAGGATTACGAAATATTTTACGAAAACGTTTTCGTGTTGACAACTTTTTAGAATTTAGGCCAAATAATGAGAATACCACATTAATGTTGCTGTTTTAAATAATCTTATATCTTTACAAAAACAAGAGAATAATTCCTATTTTAGAGTGAATTTTAGATTATGAAAAGAAAGATAACACTGAAGCAAATTGCGAAGGAATTAGATGTCTCTGTTTCAACGGTTTCCAAGGCTCTTAGTAACAGCAGGGAAATTAGCGCAGATACTACTCAAAAAATTCAGGCATTTGCTAAACTATATAACTATAAACCCAATAATATTGCACTTAGTTTAAAGAATAGAAAGACTAAGACGATTGGTATTTTAATTCCTGAAATTGTACATCACTTTTTCTCCACGGTTATTCGTGGTATTGAAAGGGTTGCCAACAGAAGAGGTTATAATGTTATTGTTGGACTATCAAACGAGTCTTTTACCAAAGAAATTATAAATATGGAAATGCTTGCCAGTGGTAGTATTGACGGATTTATTTTGTCGATTTCCAAAGAAACTTTACTAAAACAGGATTACCACCATTTTAATGCGACTATAAACCAAGGCATTCCTATTGTAATGTTTGATCGAGTTGTAGACGAAGTGGATTGTGACAAGGTAATTGTTGACGATTTTAAAGGTGCAGTAAACGCTGTTGAAATGCTAATAGAAAAAGATTGTAAAAACATAGCGCTTATTACAACAATGGATTATGTAAGCGTCGGTAGATTAAGGACTCAGGGGTATTTAGAAGCATTACAAAATAGTGACATTGTAGCAGATTCTAACCTGATATTAAAAATAGATGATAGTTTGGATGTGGAAAATCATTTGGACATTCTGGAAACTGAAATAGCTCAATTTTTTAAATCGAATCCTAATATTGATGGTGTATTTGCTGTAAATGAACTTTACGCCGTATCAGCCATGAAAGTTGCAAGAATGTTGGGACTTAGTATTCCTGATGATATGCAAGTTATTGGATTTACAGATGGGGTACTCTCAAAACACGCCACACCTAGTTTAACAACGGTAAGTCAGCATGGTCAAAAAATGGGAGAACAATCAGCAAATTTATTGATTGATAGGTTGGAGGCTGAGGATGCAGAAAGCGAGCAGTACTTTACAAACAACGACCAAAAACATGATTCTATAAAGGTGGTTATCGAGACCGAAATTATTGAAAGAGAATCAACTAAATAGTTTCGTTGATAATTTTTCAATTAGGAAATACCAAATTCTTTTATATCTTTGATTCGAAATCAAAACTTATATTTTCACTTCTCACAATAAGTTTTGGTAAGTAATATCAGTACAATTATCTATTTTGTATTATTGAATTGATATAATATCGCTTATCAAATAGTATTAATTTAACATACTATTTAATGGAAAAGCGCAGATTAAGTTTCTGGCAAATCTGGAACATGAGTTTCGGATTTCTAGGAATACAAATGGGGTTTGCACTCCAAAATGCCAACGCAAGTAGAATACTTCAAATTTTCGGGGCCGATGTTCACGAACTGTCATGGTTTTGGATAATTGCACCTTTAATGGGTTTAATTGTTCAACCAATCATTGGGCATTATAGCGATAAGACTTGGGGGAAATTTGGCAGAAGAAAACCTTATTTTTTAGTTGGTGCAATTTTAGCATCTATCGGTTTAGTTCTAATGCCACAAGCAGATATATTCATTGCTTTCTTACCAGCACTTTGGGTTGGAGCAGGAATGCTTATGATAATGGATGCCTCTTTCAATATTGCCATGGAGCCATTCCGTGCTTTAGTTGGTGATAATTTAAGAACAGACCAACGTACTTCAGGTTTTAGTGTACAAACAGCGCTAATTGGATTTGGAGCAGTTATTGGTTCATGGCTACCTTATGCGTTAACCAATTGGTTTGGTGTATCTAATGAAACTTTAGAAGGCACTGTACCATTTAATTTGATTCTATCTTTCATTATTGGTGCTGTAATTCTAATCATTTCAATTTTAGTAACTGTTTTAACAACAAAAGAATATTCACCAGAAGAATTAGAAAGTTTTGAAGAGGAACATGCACATTCGGAAGCTGTTAAAAAAGATGGCGAAGAAGAAAAATCTAGTTTATTAGACATCTTTGATGACTTCAAAAAAATGCCAACAACTATGCGTCAGCTAAGTTGGGTACAATTCTTTTCTTGGTTTGGGCTTTTTGGAATGTGGGTATTTGCTACACCTGCTATCGCACAACATATTTATGGTTTACCGTATACAGACAGTAGTAGTTCTGCCTATCAAGATGCTGGAGATTGGATAGGGATTCTTTTTGGTGTTTACAACTTAGTCTCTGCATTTTATGCCTTTGCATTACCATATATAGCTAAGAAAATCGGGCGTAAAAGAACACATTCCATATCACTTGTTATTGGTGGTTTAGGATTATTGTCTATCTACATTATGCCAGATAAGAACTGGCTTATTGTTTCTATGATAGGCGTTGGAATTGCTTGGGCAAGTATTTTAGCAATGCCATATGCAATTCTAGCAGGTTCTATCTCGCCTAAGAAAATGGGTGTTTACATGGGGATATTTAACTTCTTCATTGTAATTCCTCAAATAATCAATGCCTTAATTGGCGGACCCCTTGTAAGATATGCTTATGGTAATCAAGCCATATTTGCTTTAATTATGAGTGGTGTTAGTTTTTTAATTGCGGCATCTTTAGTATATAAAGTTAAAGATGTTGACGATGTAATTCAATCATAATAAATGAACAAAATAGGAGTCATATTCGATTTAGATGGTGTTATAGTTGACACCGCAAAATATCATTTTTTAGCTTGGAAAGATCTTGCAGATCATTTAGGCTTTGAGTTTACCGAAGCGAACAACGAACTATTAAAAGGTGTTAGTCGTGTAAGGTCATTAGAGATTCTTTTGGATATCGGAAAAGTTGAACTTTCTGATGAAAAAAAACAAGAAGTTCTAATTAGTAAAAATGAACATTACCTAGAGTATATCAACAAAATGGGGGTTGAAGAAATTTTGCCTGGAGTAAATGAACTTTTGGATGCTTTAGACGATTTAGGAATTCAATACGTTTTGGGTTCTGCTAGTAAAAATGCACCATTAATTTTAAAGCAAGTTAACTTGTTTGATAGATTTATTGGTATTGTTGATGGCAACAGTGTTTCTAAAGCAAAACCAGATCCAGAAGTATTTTTAATTGGAGCAAAAGAATTGAATTTACAACCAGAATATTGTGTTGTTTTTGAAGATGCTATTGCAGGCGTAGAAGCTGCAAATAAAGCAAATATGATATCAATTGGTATTGGAGATAAACAAACACTTCATAAAGCCGATTTTAATTTTAACAATTTAACTGAAATCCCTGATAATTTCATCCAAGAATTGATGAAAAGAGCAGAGAAAAAAGAACAGAGATAATAGAAGCAGATTTCAAGTTTATTCTTGATTTATGATTACTGTTATTTAAAATAAATAATAATCGAGAAATAGAATAATTAGTTAGTGTCGTCTAACAGCGAAGCGGTCTAATGTCTATTCTCTATCATCTTAAAAATAATGAACCAGGATTATATAAAACCAGATAATTGGTCCATCATAGAAGAAGGTTTTGATGCAAGTCGCGTTAAATCTTCAGAGAGTTTATTTAGTATTGGTAATGGTGCCATGGGGCAACGTGCTAATTTTGAAGAACACTATTCAGGCGAAACGTTTCAAGGAAGCTATATCGCTGGGGTATATTACCCAGATAAAACCCGCGTTGGCTGGTGGAAAAATGGCTATCCAGAATATTTTGCTAAGGTATTAAATGCACCAAACTGGATTGGAATTAACGTGACAGTTAATGGAGAACCATTGGATTTAAACACTTGTAAATCTGTTGATGGTTTCAAGCGCGAACTTAATATGAAAGAAGGCTGGTTGTCTAGATATTTTAAAGCAACCTTACAAAATGATGTTCAAGTTGAAGTGTCTGTAAAACGTTTTCTAAGCTTAGATTTAGATGAAGTTGGTGCTATTAATTATGAGATAAAACCAGTAAACAAAGATGCTGAAATTATATTTCAACCGTATTTGGATTCAGGTATTACAAATGAAGATACCAATTGGGATGATAAGTTTTGGGATACCACAGATGTAAGTCATCTTAATCATCAAGCTTTTATTGAAGCTAAAACGATGAAAACCGATTTCCATACCTGTACATTTATGGAATCGAAAGTTTACATTTCAGATAAACCAATTTTGGTTGAGCATGATATAAAAGCTGATTCTAGTCAGGTGTCATTTAGCTATTCTTACCCAGTAAAAAAAGGAGATACGTATAGCATTCAAAAGTTTGGAGGTTATATAGTAGATAGAAATCACGATAAATCAAAATTAGTTAAAGTTGCAAAACAAGTTCTAAAAACAGCAACTAAAAAAGGGTTTAAGCAATTACTTGAAGAGCAAAAACAAGCTTGGGCAACTATTTGGGAAATGGCGGATATTACTATTGAAGGTGATATAAAAGCACAACAAGGTATTCGTTTTAATATTTTCCAATTAAACCAAACCTATTCAGGGAAAGATTCTAGATTGAATATCGGTCCTAAAGGTTTTACAGGTGAAAAATACGGAGGTAGTACATATTGGGATACTGAAGCCTATTGCATTCCTTTTTATATGGCAACCAAAGATCAAAAAGTAGCCAGAACATTATTAGAATATCGCTATAATCATTTAGAAAAAGCTATTGAAAATGCTGAAAAATTGGGCTTTAAAAATGGTGCAGCTTTATACCCAATGGTGACGATGAATGGTGAAGAATGTCATAATGAATGGGAAATTACCTTTGAAGAGATTCATAGAAACGGCGCCATTGCCTTTGCTATTTATAACTATTACCGATATACAGGAGATTACAGTTATATACCAGAAAAAGGACTAGAAGTTTTAATTGGAATTGCTCGTTTTTGGCAACAACGCGCCACATTTTCAACAGATAAAAATCAATACGTTATTCTTGGTGTTACTGGACCAAATGAATATGAAAATAATGTAAATAATAATTGGTACACTAATTATTTGGCAAAATGGTGTATTGATTACACTCTAGAGCAAATTGAAAAAATTGAAACAGAGTTTTCTTCAGATTTTTCAAGAATTGCCAAAAAAGTAAAGTTGTCCAATAAAGAATTGGCACTATGGAAAGCAGTTGCTGATAATATGTACTTTCCATATTCAGAAAAGCATAAAGTGTATTTACAACAAGATGGTTTTTTAGATAAAGAATTAATTTCAGTTGAAGATTTACCAAAATCAGAAAGACCTATAAATCAAAAATGGAGTTGGGACAGAATTTTGCGTTCACCATACATAAAACAAGCCGATGTTTTACAAGGTTTCTACTTTTTTGAAGATCAATTTTCTGATGAAGAATTAAAGCGCCATTTTGATTTTTACGAACCATTTACAGTTCACGAAAGTTCATTATCACCATGTGTACATAGTATTCAAGCCGCAAAGTTAGATAAAATGGAGCAAGCGTATACTTTCTATTTACGTACTTCAAGATTAGATTTAGATGATTATAATCACGAAGTACACGAAGGTCTGCACATTACCTCTATGGCAGGAACATGGATGAGTATTGTTGAAGGATTTGGTGGTATGAGAATTAAAAATAACACCCTCTCCTTCACTCCTAAAATACCAAAACAATGGGATGCGTATTCCTTTAAAGTAAATTTTAGAGGTAATATATTAAAGGTTAACGTTACTCAAAAACAAACAGATTTTGAAATATTGAGCGGTGATGAATTAGAAATTTTTGTAAATAATAAATCCGTGTTGCTTCAAAAGAAAAAGCTGAAAGCTGTAAGTTAATCTAACGTTTTAAACGTATAATTTTAAAAAAATAATAATAAAATGAAGTCATTTATATTAAGCCAAGTTGTTTTGTTTTTCGGTTTCAATCTAGCGATTGCACAAGAGCTAAAATCGCCCAATGGCGAATTAATAATGCAATTTTCGCTTAAAAGTGATGGTGGTCCTGCCTATCAATTGACCTATAAAAGCAAAGCAGTTATAGAAACGAGTGGTTTAGGTTTGGAATTAAAGGATGATGAAAAGTCTTTACTGAATGATTTTGAAATTTCAAATACAGAAACAGCAACGTTTGATGAGACTTGGAAGCCTGTTTGGGGAGAGGTTAAAGATATCCGTAATCATTATAACGAATTAGCAGTGACTTTAACTCAAAAGGAGACTAATAGAATATTAATTATTCGTTTTCGCATGTTTAATGAAGGCTTAGGGTTTCGTTATGAATTCCCATCGCAAAAAAACCTTGGATATTTTGTAATCAAAGAAGAAAAAACACAGTTTGCTATGACAGGCGATCATACCGCATTTTGGATTCCTGGAGATTATGATACGCAGGAATACGATTATACAGAATCTAAATTGTCTGAGATTAGAGGATTTTCAGAAAAAGCGTTTACAGAAAATTTATCACAAAAATCATATTCTCCTACTGGTGTTCAAACATCTTTAATAATGAAAACGTCAGAAGGGTTATATATTAATTTACATGAAGCGGCACTAATTGATTACTCGTGCATGCATCTAAATTTAGATGATAAAAACATGATTTTTGAATCTTGGTTAACACCAGATGCTAATGGCGATAAAGGATATATTCAAGCACCTTCTAATTCACCATGGAGAACTATTATGGTAAGTGATGATGCGCGTGATATTTTGACTTCAAAAATGACATTAAACCTAAACGATCCTTGTGAAATAGAAGATACCTCTTGGATTAAGCCCGTAAAGTATATTGGTGTTTGGTGGGAAATGATTACCGGAAAAAGTTCTTGGTCTTATACTGACGAATTTTCAGAAGTACAATTGGGTGTTATAGATTATTCTAAAGTAAAGCCTAATAGTACACATGCAGCAAATAACACAAAAGTAAAAAGGTATATTGATTTTGCTTCAGAGCATGGATTTGATGCAGTTTTAGTTGAAGGTTGGAATGAAGGTTGGGAAGATTGGTACGGACATTTTAAAGATTATGTGTTCGATTTTGTAACGCCTTATCCAGATTTTGATGTGGAAGCTATTCATGCATATGCAAAATCTAAGGGTGTTAAAATGATGATGCACCACGAAACTTCTGGTTCCGTTCGTAATTATGAACGCCATATGGATCAAGCCTATCAATTTATGAAAGACAATGGGTACGATGCTGTAAAAAGTGGTTACGTTGGTGATATTTTACCACGTGGAGAAAATCATTACAACCAATGGATTGTAAATCACTATCAATACGCCATTGAAAAAGCAGCCGATTATAAAATTATGGTTAATGCGCATGAAGCTATACGACCTACAGGGATATGTAGAACATATCCAAACTTAATAGGAAATGAGTCTGCTCGAGGTACCGAATATCAAGCATTTGGGGGTTCCAAACCAAATCATGTTACTGTGTTACCTTTTACACGTTTAATAGGTGGTCCTATGGATTATACGCCAGGGATTTTTGAAATGGATATTAGTAAATTCAGCCCGAACAATAATTCTCACGTGAATAGTACGATAGCAAATCAGTTAGCATTATATGTTACCATGTACAGTCCATTACAGATGGCAGCAGATTTGCCTGAACATTATGAGCAATTTATGGATGCTTTCCAGTTTATAAAAGATGTAGCAATCGATTGGGATGAAAGTATGTATTTAGAAGCAGAACCAGGTTATTATATTACAGTAGCTCGTAAAGAAAAAGGGGCAAGCAATTGGTTTGTTGGTAATGTGAATGGAAATGATGAAAGAACATCAAATATCAAACTCGATTTCCTTGATAAAGGCAAAAAATACATAGCAACCATTTATGCAGATGCTAAGGATGCGCATTATAAAACCAACCCGCAAGCGTATACTATTAAGACAAAAAAGGTTACGAGTAAGTCAAAATTATCTCAGTTATCTGTCTCAGGAGGTGGGTATGCTATTAGTATCAAAGAAGTTAAATAAAAGCGATGATTATGAGAGCATATTTTAAAAATCAAAAAAAAATAAAACAATCCATTTTGATTGGGTTACTGTGCGTATTTGCTTTAAATTTATCTTGTAAAAAACAAAGTAATATGACTGCAGAGGAGGTTGATGAAAATGATTCAAAAGTTGAAAAACATGATATTTCAAGAATTGAGCCTCTTAACTGGTGGGTAGGTTTTAAAAACCAAACACTCCAACTTTTGGTGCATCATCCTAATATCGTTGAAAGAACTCCTGAAATTTCTTATCAAGGTGTATCCATTGAAAAAGTGCATCAGGCGGATAGCCCTAATTATCTGTTTATAGATTTAAATATTTCTGAACCTACAAAGGCAGGTAAATTCAATATCATTTTTAAACAAGAAAATAAAGATGATTTGATTCACACGTATGAATTAAAATCAAGAGAAAAATCTGCTGAAGATTATATAGGTTTTAATAGTAGTGATGCTATTTATTTAATCACTCCAGACAGATTTTCAAATGGAAGTCCAGAAAATGATGTTGTAGAAACTCTTAATGAGAAAACTATTGATAGAACGGATGATTATGCACGTCATGGTGGCGATATTCAGGGCATCATAAATCATTTAGATTATATTGAAGATTTAGGTTTTACAGCCATTTGGCCTTGTCCGTTATTAACCAATGATATGCCTCAAGGTTCATATCACGGTTATGCAATTACAGATTATTATCAGGTTGATCCTCGATTTGGAACATTAGAAGGATATAAAAACATGTCCTCTAAATTATCTGAAAAAGGCATGAAACTAATCATGGACCAAGTAGCTAATCATTGTGGTTTAGAGCATTGGTGGATGAAAGATTTACCGTTTAAAGATTGGATAAACCATCAGGCTTACTATGAGGATAATATTGATAATTGGAAAGGAGGAGAAAATATAACTACGAATCACAGGCGTACCACGAATCAAGATATGTATGCTTCAAAAATTGATAAGAAAAACATGAATGTAGGCTGGTTTGTTTCGGCAATGCCCGATTTAAATCAACGCAATCCATTCATGGCTAAATACACGATTCAAAATAGTATTTGGTGGATAGAAACAGCAAATTTAGGAGGTATTCGTCAAGACACATATCCTTATCCTGATAAAGATTTTATGAGTAAGTGGGCTGGTGAAATCATGAATGAATATCCTAATTTTAGTATTGTTGGAGAAGAGTGGAGTTACAATCCGCTTTTAGTTGGGTATTGGCAAGATGGCGCGAATAATAGAGATGGTTACAAATCTAACTTAAAGTCGCCAATGGACTTTCCGATGCAAAGTTTTATTGTGGAGGCTTTAAATGAAAAGGAAGAATGGGATAAGGGCTTAGTTAAAATATATCAAGGTCTCGCAAACGATTTTCATTATGCGACCCCTAAAGATCTTATGATTTTTCCGGATAACCATGACATGAGTCGCATTTTTACGCAGCTTAGTGGTGATATTGCTAATACAAAAATGGCACTTAGTTACTTGTTGTCTTTACCAAGAATTCCACAATTATATTACGGTACAGAAATTTTAATGAACGATTTCGACAAGCCTGGAGATCACGGTTTAATCCGTACAGATTTTCCGGGAGGTTGGCAAGGTGATGAAATAAATGCCTTTAGTGGTGAAGGTTTAAATGATGATCAAAAAGACATGCAATCTTACCTAAAAAAGGTTTTAAATTACAGAAAGCATAGTAAAGCTATTCATGAAGGTAAAACAGTTCATTTTGCTCCTGAAAATGGTGTTTATGTATTGTTTAGAATCCATGAAGATGAAACTGTGATTCATATTATGAATAAAAACGAGGACCCAATTAAATTGGATTTAAAAAGGTTTGAAGAAGTTGGTTTAAAAGGAAAAGCAGTTAAAAATATTATCACAGACCATCAGTTTTTCTGGGGAGATAACATCACTCTTAAAGAAAAGGGAAGTGTCATTTTGACTACCAAATTGAATTAAGTCAGTTTCAGAAACAGTATAGTTTCAGCGTATTAATCTGAAATAAAAATCT
>RCNA010000070.1_pt1 | contig 13408 bp, 10 predicted proteins | sample 2041331 | NCBI WGS metagenome assembly RCNA01 (sample SAMN09708233, study PRJNA481090) | Marine sediment metagenome, whole genome shotgun sequencing project. | reverse complement strand
GTTCTGTTTTTAGAACGCTGCCGATGTAGCTCAGGGGTAGAGCGTTTCCTTGGTAAGGAAGAGGTCATGAGTTCAATTCTCATCATCGGCTCAATAAGAAAAAGTAATAAATTTAATTTCAATATAATAATAATAATTTCGATATGGCTAAAGAAAAATTTGATAGGTCGAAAGAGCACGTGAACATAGGTACTATTGGTCACGTTGATCATGGTAAAACAACCTTAACTGCTGCTATTACAACTGTACTAGCTGAAAAAGGTTTGTCAGAAATCGCTAGCTTTGATTCTATTGATAATGCTCCTGAAGAAAAAGAAAGGGGTATTACAATTAATACTGCACACGTTGAGTATCAAACTGCAAATCGTCACTATGCGCACGTTGACTGTCCAGGTCACGCGGATTACGTTAAGAACATGGTAACTGGGGCTGCCCAAATGGATGGTGCTATCTTGGTTGTTGCTGCAACAGATGGTCCAATGCCACAAACTCGTGAGCACATCCTTTTAGGACGTCAGGTTGGTATTCCAAGAATGGTTGTTTTTATGAACAAAGTTGATATGGTTGATGATGAAGAGCTTATTGAACTTGTTGAAATGGAAATAAGGGAATTGCTTTCTTTCTATGAGTACGATGGTGATAATGGACCTGTAATTGCCGGTTCTGCCCTAGGTGCACTTAACGGTGAGCAAAAGTGGGTTGATACAGTAATGGAATTGATGGCAGCTGTTGATGAGTGGATTGAAATGCCTAAAAGAGATGTTGAAAAAGATTTCTTGATGCCTGTTGAAGATGTATTCACAATTACTGGTCGTGGTACTGTTGCCACAGGTCGTATTGAAACAGGGATCGCGAACACTGGTGATGCTGTTGATATAATTGGTATGGGTGCTGAGAAATTAACTTCTACTGTTACCGGTGTTGAAATGTTCCGTAAAATATTGGATAGAGGTGAAGCTGGTGATAATGTAGGTATCTTGTTAAGAGGCATTGAAAAAGCCCAGATTAGCAGAGGTATGGTAATTTGTAAGCCAGGTTCTGTTAAACCACACGCTAATTTTGAAGCTGAGGTTTATGTCCTTAAAAAAGAAGAAGGTGGTCGTCACACACCATTCCATAATAACTACCGTCCACAATTCTACGTAAGAACCACTGATGTTACTGGTAACATCAATCTTCCAAGTGGAGTTGAAATGGTAATGCCTGGAGATAACCTTACTATTACTGTAGATTTGATTCAGCCAATTGCGTTGAGCATAGGTCTACGTTTTGCTATCCGTGAAGGTGGTAGAACAGTTGGTGCTGGTCAGGTAACCAAGATTTTAGATTAAAATCATACTATAATATTTTGCATTTGAGGTGTCCCGCTACGGCGGGATACCTTTCAATGTAAATATAAACGGGTGTAGCTCAGTTGGTAGAGCACTGGTCTCCAAAACCAGGTGTCGGGAGTTCGAGTCTCTCCTCCCGTGCTAAAAGGAGATAGGAAATTCAATGAAGTTCATTAAGAATATTCTTTCTGTTAAATTAAAAGGTTAAAGCAAATGTTGACTTATATAAAGGAATCAATTGAAGAATTAAGGAATAATGTGACCTTGCCATCAAAGGCCGAATCATCTAACCTAATGGTTATTGTTGCAGTATTCTCTATTATATTCGCACTTGCCACTTGGGGCGTAGATTCAGTCTTCAGTAAATTGATCAAACTTTATTTTAGCAACATTTTAAATTAAGTCGAGCCTTATGTCAGAAGTATTGGAAAAGAAATGGTATGTGGTAAGAGCTGTCAGTGGTCAGGAGAATAAAATCAAAGGCTACATTGAGAGCGAGGTAGCTAGGCTTGGTTTTTCTGACTATTTAGAAGATGTTTTGGTGCCTACAGAAAAGGTCGTCCAAATCAGAAAGGGCAAGAAAATAAACAAGGAAAGAGTTTACTTTCCTGGGTATATCATGATCAAAGCCAATTTGGGTGGAGAGATGATACATATTATTCGTTCGATAACCAATGTAATTGGGTTTTTGGGCGAAACAAAAGGTGGTGATCCGGTTCCTTTAAGAAAAACAGAGGTTAACCGTATGTTAGGTAAAGTTGACGAAATGGCTTTAAACACTGATAGTGTTGCGATACCATTCGTTCATGGTGAAACGGTAAAGGTTATTGATGGCCCTTTCAATGGTTTCAATGGTACAGTTGAGAAAATAAATGAAGAAAAGCGTAAACTTGAAGTAATGGTTAAAATTTTCGGTAGAAAGACACCATTAGAATTAAGTTATATGCAAGTAGAAAAGGTATAAAAATATTGTTACATATTTAAAAGTTGTGTTGCTTCCTAAAAACACACTTTCAATTTAATTTTAAACAATGGCAAAAGAAGTAGGTAAAGTAGTTAAGCTACAAGTTAGGGGAGGTGCAGCGAATCCATCGCCACCGGTTGGACCCGCCTTAGGTGCTGCCGGTGTTAACATCATGGAATTCTGTAAGCAGTTCAATGCTCGTACGCAGGATAAACCAGGTAAAGTATTACCAGTTGTTATCACGGTATATAAAGATAAGTCTTTTGACTTCATCGTAAAGACACCGCCAGCGGCAGTTCAACTTTTGGAAGCAGCTAAGATTAAAAAAGGATCTGGCGAACCTAACAGAGTCAAATCAGGAAATGTTTCCTGGGATCAAGTCAAGGCGATAGCTGAGGACAAAATGGTGGATCTTAATGCTTTTACTGTAGAATCAGCGATGAGCATGGTTGCAGGAACAGCAAGATCTATGGGTCTTAAGGTATCAGGTAAAAGACCTTTTTAAAATCTTAAAAGCAATTAAATGGCAAAGTTAACAAAGAAGCAAAAAGAAGCCCACGCTAAAATTGATAGAGAAAAACTTTATTCAGTTAAAGAGGGTTCAGCTTTAGTAAAAGAGATAACCAATACAAAATTTGATGCATCTATTGATTTAGCTGTTCGTTTGGGTGTTGATCCTAGAAAAGCGAATCAAATGGTTCGTGGGGTTGTTACACTACCGCACGGTACAGGTAAGGATGTTAAGGTTTTGGCTTTGGTGACCCCAGATAAAGAAGCAGAGGCTAAAGAAGCCGGTGCCGATTATGTTGGGTTAGATGAATATTTGGACAAAATCAAAGGCGGTTGGACCGATGTAGATGTAATTATCACCATGCCAAGCGTTATGGGTAAATTAGGACCTTTAGGCCGTGTTTTAGGACCAAGGGGATTAATGCCCAATCCAAAAACAGGAACAGTTACTATGGATGTTGCCAAGGCAGTAACTGAGGTAAAGGCTGGTAAAATTGATTTCAAAGTAGATAAAACGGGTATTGTACATGCGGCGATTGGAAAAGCTTCTTTTTCAGCCGATAAAATTGCAGGCAATGCTCAAGAGTTACTGGATACTTTGAATAAATTGAAACCTTCTTCATCTAAAGGAATTTACATGAAAAGTATTTTCATGTCAAGTACCATGAGCCCCAGTGTTCAACTTGATCCAAAAACAGTTTAATTAACTGGTAGTTCAAAATTTTAATTATGACAAGAGAAGAAAAATTAATCGTTATAGAAGATTTAACTGCTCAGTTAGCTGAAAATTCAACTATTTATTTAGCTGATATTTCAGGATTGGATGCGACCACGACCTCAAACTTGAGAAGAGCGTGTTTCAAGGCCAAGGTTAAACTTTCAGTAGTTAAGAATACACTTCTTGCAAAAGCAATGGAAGCCTCGGAAAAAGATTTCGGAGAACTTCCAGAAGTTTTAAAAGGTAATACATCTTTGATGTTTGCCGAAGCAGGAAATGGTCCAGCAAAACTTATCAAAACATTTAGAAAAAAGTCTGATAGGCCTTTGTTGAAAGGCGCTTTCGTTGAGGAAGCCGTATTTGTTGGTGATGACAAATTAGATACTTTGGTAAGTATAAAATCCAAAGAGGAGATGATTGGGGAAATTATTGGCTTGTTGCAATCACCAGCCAAGAATGTTATTTCTGGTCTTAAATCTGGAGGAGGTAAACTTGCAGGTATCTTAAAAACATTATCAGAAAAGTAGTAGTACGCACTTAAACAATTATATTTTAAAATTTTATTAAACGATAGAAAAATGGCAGATTTAAAAGATTTCGCAGAACAGTTGGTTAACTTGACCGTAAAAGAGGTAAATGAGTTGGCTAATATATTAAAAGATGAATACGGTATCGAGCCTGCAGCTGCTGCAGTAGCTGTTGCCGCTGGTGGTGCCGCTGAAGGTGGTGAAGCCGCTGAGGAACAAACAGAATTCGATGTAGTATTGACCGCCGCTGGAGGATCCAAATTAGCAGTAGTAAAATTAGTTAAGGAATTAACTGGTTTAGGATTGAAAGATGCAAAGGATATCGTTGATAGCGCACCAAAAGCCGTTAAGGAAGGTGTTTCTAAAGACGAAGCCGAAGGTATTAAAAAATCATTAGAAGAAGCAGGAGCAGAAGTTGAGCTTAAATAGTCGCAACTACCATAACACTTTAGGTTTAGGTCTTACCATTATTTGTGGTTAGGCCTAAGCCTTTTTATGCATAAAGTATATAAAGTTATATACGACCTATTAGTATTCACGATCAAAATTTCGTCCATAGATGTTCACAAATCAGACTGAGAGAATAAGTTTTGCATCCGCTAAGAACACGCCGGAATATCCGGATTTCTTGGACATTCAGATTAAGTCATTTCAAGATTTTTTTCAACTTGAAACTAAATCTGATCAAAGGGGCACTGAAGGATTGTATAATACCTTCATGGAGAACTTTCCAATTACAGACACACGAAACCAGTTTGTGTTGGAATTTCTAGATTATTTTATAGATCCACCAAGATATTCCATCCAAGAATGTATAGAGCGTGGTCTTACCTATAGCGTTCCGTTAAAAGCTAGGTTAAAATTATATTGTACCGATCCTGAACACGAGGATTTTGAAACCATCGTACAAGATGTGTACTTGGGTACAATTCCTTATATGACTCCTAGTGGTACCTTTGTTATCAATGGTGCAGAGCGTGTGGTTGTATCACAGTTACACCGTTCACCTGGTGTTTTCTTTGGACAATCATTCCATGCCAATGGTACAAAATTGTACTCTGCAAGGGTTATTCCTTTCAAGGGGTCTTGGATAGAATTTGCTACCGATATCAATAACGTTATGTACGCGTATATCGATAGAAAGAAAAAATTACCTGTAACAACATTGTTCAGGGCAATTGGTTTTGAAAGTGATAAGGATATTCTTGAAATTTTTGACCTTTCGGAAGAGATTAAGGTTTCAAAAGCCGGCCTTAAGAAAGTATTGGGCCGCAAATTGGCTGCTAGGGTATTGAATACATGGCATGAGGATTTTGTTGATGAAGATACTGGAGAAGTTGTTTCTATTGAAAGAAACGAGATTATTATAGATCGAGATACGGTTTTAGAAAAAGACCATATCGAAGAGATATTGGGTACTGATGTTAAGACTGTTCTTTTGCATAAAGAGAGTAATGCTCAATCAGATTATTCAATTATCCATAATACATTACAAAAAGATCCTACCAACTCTGAAAAAGAGGCAGTAGAACATATATATCGTCAATTGCGTAATGCAGAGCCGCCCGATGAAGAAACGGCTCGGGGTATAATTGACAAGTTGTTCTTTTCTGACCAGCGTTACAACTTAGGTGAAGTTGGTCGTTATAGAATGAACAAGAAATTAGGATTGGATATTGGAATGGACAAGCAAGTCTTGACCAAAGTGGATATCATAACGATTATCAAATATTTAATTGAGCTGATCAACTCTAAAGCAGAGATTGATGATATTGATCACCTTTCCAATCGTCGTGTTAGAACAGTTGGCGAGCAATTATCATCTCAGTTTGGTGTTGGTTTGGCGCGTATGGCAAGAACCATTCGTGAGCGTATGAACGTTCGTGATAATGAGGTATTTACCCCAATTGATTTGATCAATGCGAAAACACTTTCTTCGGTAATCAACTCATTTTTTGGTACAAACCAGCTTTCCCAGTTCATGGATCAAACAAACCCATTGGCTGAGATTACACACAAACGTAGATTATCTGCATTAGGACCTGGTGGTTTATCAAGAGAAAGAGCAGGTTTCGAGGTTCGTGATGTTCACTATACCCACTATGGTAGATTATGTCCTATTGAAACACCTGAAGGGCCGAATATTGGTTTGATTTCATCTCTTGCGGTTTTTGCAAAAGTGAATCCAATGGGCTTCTTGGAAACTCCGTATCGTAAGGTTACTGGCGCTAAAGTAGATACTAAGGAGTATATGTACCTAAGTGCCGAGGAAGAGGAAGGAATGAAAATTGCCCAGGCAAACATTCCACTTAAAGATAATGGAACGATTGATTCGGAAAAGGTAATTGCTCGGGAAGAAGGTGATTTCCCAGTTGTAGACCCAAAAGAGGTAAACTATACTGATGTTGCCCCTAACCAGATTGCCTCGATTTCAGCTTCGTTGATTCCTTTCTTGGAACATGATGATGCAAACCGTGCATTGATGGGATCTAACATGATGCGCCAAGCTGTTCCTTTATTGAAACCTCAATCGCCGATTGTAGGTACAGGTCTTGAAAGACAAGTAGCTTCTGATTCAAGGGTATTGATCAATGCGGAAGGTGATGGTACTATAGAATATGTTGATTCACAAAAAATCACCATTAAGTACAAAAGGAGCGATGCTGAAAGATTAATCAGTTTTGATGAGGATGAGAAGACGTATAACTTGGTGAAGTTTAGAAAAACCAACCAAGGTACGAGCATCAACTTAAAGCCTATTGTTAAAAAAGGTGACAAAGTAAAAAAGGGACAAGTTCTATGTGAAGGTTATGCAACCGAAAAAGGTGAATTGGCTTTAGGTAGAAACCTTACTGTGGCTTTTATGCCTTGGAAAGGATATAACTTTGAGGATGCGATCGTAATTTCTGAAAAAGTTGTGCGAGAGGATATTTTCACTTCCATACATGTTGATGAATATGCATTGGAAGTTAGGGATACGAAACTAGGTGCTGAGGAATTAACACATGATATTCCAAACGTTTCTGAAGAGGCAACAAAAGACCTTGATGAAAATGGAATGATCCGTATTGGTGCTGAGGTTAAGCCTGGAGATATTTTGATTGGTAAGATTACACCAAAAGGTGAATCAGACCCTACCCCAGAAGAAAAACTACTTCGTGCCATTTTTGGTGACAAAGCTGGTGATGTGAAAGATGCTTCATTAAAAGCATCCCCTTCTTTAAGAGGTGTTGTAATCGAAAAGAAATTATTCTCAAGGTCTATTAAGGATAAGCGTAAGCGCTCTGAGGACAAAGAAGCGATTTCCAATTTGGAATTGGAATACGAATTGAAATTCCAACAGCTTAAGGATGTTCTGGTAGAGAAATTATTCGCACTGATTAACGGAAAGACATCGCAGGGTGTATTGAACGATTTAGGTGAAGAAATACTTCCAAAAGGTAAGAAGTATACGATGAAGATGTTGAATTCTGTTGATGATTTTGCGCACTTGGTTGCCGGAACGTGGACAACAGATAAAGACACAAATCATTTAGTAGCAGATTTATTGCATAACTATAAAATCAAACTTAATGATCTTCAAGGTAATTTAAGAAGAGATAAGTTTACGATTTCTGTAGGTGATGAATTACCAGCTGGTATTATGAAATTGGCTAAAGTCTACATTGCTAAGAAGCGTAAGCTCAAGGTTGGTGATAAAATGGCTGGTCGTCACGGTAACAAGGGTATTGTTTCGAGAATTGTACGTCAGGAAGATATGCCTTTCTTGGAAGACGGTACTCCAGTTGACATCGTATTAAACCCATTAGGTGTACCATCACGTATGAATATTGGTCAGATTTATGAAACTGTTCTTGGTTGGGCAGGTCTAAAATTGGGCAAAAAGTATGCAACACCAATTTTTGATGGTGCTACTTTGGATCAAATCAACGCTTATACTGATGAGGCAGGTATCCCAAGATTTGGGCACACCTATCTTTATGATGGTGGTACAGGTAAACGATTTGACCAAGCAGCAACAGTAGGAGTTATCTACATGTTGAAATTAGGACACATGGTAGATGATAAAATGCACGCTCGTTCAATAGGACCTTACTCATTGATTACGCAACAACCTTTAGGTGGTAAAGCACAGTTTGGTGGTCAGCGTTTTGGAGAGATGGAAGTTTGGGCACTTGAGGCATATGGTGCATCAGCGACTTTACGTGAAATATTGACGGTGAAGTCTGATGATGTAATTGGTAGAGCTAAAACTTACGAGGCAATCGTTAAAGGCGAGACAATGCCAGAACCTGGTTTACCAGAATCTTTCAACGTATTGATGCACGAACTAAAAGGTTTGGGCTTGGATATTAGATTGGAAGAATAGTTTAGAACACATATTATAATTTAGTAGCATAGTACATTATGGCTAGAATACACGATAATACACCACAAAAAAGGTTTGATAAGATTTCAATCGGTTTGGCATCTCCAGAAGCAATATTGGCGGAGTCAAGAGGCGAAGTTTTAAAACCAGAAACTATAAACTATAGAACACACAAACCAGAGCGTGATGGTCTTTTCTGTGAGCGAATTTTTGGTCCTGTAAAGGATTATGAATGTGCTTGTGGCAAATACAAGAGAATCCGTTACCGCGGTATTGTTTGTGATCGTTGTGGGGTTGAGGTAACTGAAAAGAAAGTACGAAGAGACAGAGTGGGACATATCAATTTGGTAGTTCCAGTTGCCCATATTTGGTACTTCCGTTCTTTGCCTAATAAAATTGGATACCTTTTGGGATTACCTTCCAAGAAATTGGATATGATTATTTACTACGAGCGTTATGTAGTAATTCAACCTGGTGTTGCCAAAGGCCCTGAAGGGGAAGAGGTAAATAAGATGGATTTCTTGACAGAAGAGGAATACTTGAACATCATGGAATCAATTCCACAAGAGAATCAATATTTAGAAGATGCTGACCCGAATAAGTTTATTGCTAAAATGGGTGCTGAATGCCTTATTGATTTATTGTCACGTATTGACCTCAAAGAGTTGTCTTACGAATTAAGACATAAAGCCAATACTGAAACTTCAAAACAGCGTAAAACCGAGGCGTTAAAACGTCTTCAGGTAGTTGAAGCTTTAAGGGAATCCCAAGAGAACAGGGATAATAGACCTGAGTGGATGATTATGAAAGTAGTTCCGGTTATTCCACCAGAATTACGTCCCTTGGTACCATTGGACGGTGGTCGTTTTGCTACTTCAGATTTAAATGATTTATATAGAAGGGTGATTATCAGGAACAATCGACTAAAGCGATTGGTTGAAATAAAAGCACCTGAGGTAATTCTTAGGAATGAGAAGCGTATGCTTCAGGAATCTGTTGATTCTTTATTTGACAACACAAGAAAAGCATCTGCTGTTAAGACAGAATCTAACAGACCACTAAAATCACTTTCTGATTCATTAAAGGGTAAACAAGGACGATTCCGTCAGAACCTATTAGGGAAACGTGTGGATTATTCTGCCCGTTCTGTAATCGTTGTTGGACCAGAATTGAAGTTGTTCGAATGTGGTTTGCCGAAAGATATGGCAGCTGAACTTTACAAGCCTTTTGTTATTCGTAAATTAATAGAAAGAGGAATTGTAAAAACAGTTAAATCTGCCAAAAAAATAATAGATAAGAAAGAGCCTGTAGTTTGGGATATTTTGGAGAATGTTCTTAAAGGGCATCCAGTGATGTTGAACCGTGCCCCTACATTGCACAGATTGGGTATTCAGGCATTTCAGCCAAAATTAATCGAAGGTAAGGCTATTCGTCTTCACCCATTGGTTTGTACGGCATTTAATGCGGATTTTGATGGTGACCAAATGGCGGTTCACTTGCCATTAGGGCCGGAAGCTATTTTGGAATGTCAATTATTGATGCTTGCATCACATAATATTCTGAACCCAGCTAACGGTTCTCCTATTACTGTACCATCCCAGGATATGGTATTGGGGCTATACTATATGACCAAAGAAAGAAAATCTACTCCAGAAGTACCAATTAAAGGAGAGGGGTTAACTTTTTACTCATATGAAGAAGTAGAAATTGCTTTTAATGAAGGCATGGTAAACCTAAATGCAGGTATTAAGGTACGCGCCATGGATTTTAATGAAGAAGGGGAATTGGTGAACCAAATCATTCCAACAACTGTTGGTAGGGTATTGTTCAATATGGAAGTTCCTGAAGCGGCTGGTTACATTAATGATGTATTGAATAAAAAGTCTTTAAGGGATATTATCGGTAAGATTCTTGCTGTTACAGATGTCCCTACTACTGCCGATTTCTTAGATAAGATTAAAACTATGGGATATGATTTCGCCTTTAAAGGTGGTCTTTCCTTTAGTTTGGGCGATATTATCATTCCACCTGAAAAGCAAGGTATGATTGATGATGCCAATGTTCAAGTAGATGGTATTAAGGCCAACTATAACATGGGTCTTATTACAAATAACGAACGTTATAATCAGGTAATTGATGTTTGGACTTCTACAAACGCTATGTTGACCGAATTGGCAATGAAGCGTATTCGCGAGGATCAACAAGGATTTAACTCTGTGTATATGATGTTGGATTCAGGTGCGAGGGGTTCTAAAGAACAGATTCGTCAGTTGACCGGAATGCGTGGGTTAATGGCCAAGCCTAAAAAATCTACCGCTGGTGGTGGTGAAATTATTGAAAACCCGATTCTTTCCAACTTTAAGGAAGGCTTATCGATTTTGGAATATTTCATCTCGACTCACGGTGCACGTAAGGGACTTGCAGATACGGCCTTGAAAACGGCGGATGCTGGTTATTTGACACGTAGATTGGTTGATGTTTCCCAAGATGTGATTATCAATATTAATGATTGTGAAACACTTCGTGGTATAGCTGTTGAATCCTTAAAGAAAAATGAAGAGGTCGTTGAGACTTTAGGTGAAAGAATTCTAGGTAGGGTATCATTACACGATGTACACAACCCATTAACAGACGAACTTCTTTTAACAGCTGGGCAGCAAATTATGGAGGTCGATGTTAAGAATATTGAAGCATCTCCTGTTGAGAAAGTTGAAGTGCGCTCTGCGTTGACCTGTGAAGCTGAAAAAGGTATTTGTGCCAAATGTTATGGTAGAAATCTTTCTACCAATAAAATGGTACAAAGGGGTGAAGCCGTTGGTGTTGTTGCAGCACAATCAATTGGTGAACCAGGCACACAATTAACACTACGAACATTCCATGTTGGTGGTATTGCAGGAAACATTTCCGAGGATAATAAGTTGGGAGCTAAGTTTGGTGGTATTGCTGAAATCGAAGATCTTAGAACTGTAAAAGGTGAAGATGGGCAAGGTAAAGCGGCAAATATTGTCATTTCAAGGACCTCCGAGATAAAGATTGTTGATCCCAATACAGGTATTACACTAAGTACAAATAATATTCCTTATGGTTCTCAGTTGTTTGTTAAAAATGGCGCTAAAATCAAAAGCGGAGATGTTATTTGTCAATGGGATCCATATAACGGTGTAATCGTTTCTGAATTCCCAGGTAAAATTGCTTACGAGAATATTGAACAGGGGGTAACCTACCAAGTTGAAATTGATGAGCAAACTGGTTTCCAAGAGAAAGTAATCTCTGAATCTAGAAACAAAAAACTAATTCCTACATTGTTGATTATGAACAATAAGGATGAGGTGTTACGATCTTATAACCTCCCAGTAGGTTCTCACCTTATGATAGATGATGGAGATAAGATCAAAGAAGGTACGATTCTAGTTAAAATACCTCGTAAGTCGGCTAAAGCTGGTGATATTACAGGTGGTCTTCCAAGAGTAACCGAATTGTTCGAAGCTCGTAATCCATCAAATCCAGCGGTAGTTTCTGAGATTGATGGTGTAGTTTCTTTCGGAAAGATCAAAAGAGGTAACCGAGAGATCATTATAGAATCTAAATTGGGTGAAATCAAGAAATACTTGGTTAAATTATCCAATCAAATATTGGTTCAGGAAAATGATTATGTTCGTGCAGGTATGCCACTTTCAGATGGTTCAATAACTCCAGAGGATATTCTTTCGATAAAAGGGCCTTCAGCTGTACAGCAGTATTTAGTGAATGAGGTACAGGAAGTATATCGTTTACAAGGTGTGAAGATCAATGACAAACACTTTGAAGTTGTTGTTAGACAAATGATGAGAAAGGTTCGTATTGTAGATCCGGGAGATACTATCTTCCTTGAAAATCAATTGGTTCACAAATCTGACTTCATCACCGAAAATGATGAGATTTTTGGAAAAAAGGTTGTAATAGAGGCAGGTGAATCGGAAAATTTAAAACCCGGAATGATTAAAACGGCTAGGGAACTTCGTGATGAAAACTCTGTTTTAAAACGATCCGATAAAGCATTGGTTGAAGCAAGGGATGCTGTTGCAGCTACGGCGACACCAATTCTGCAAGGAATTACGAGAGCGTCGTTACAGACTAAATCGTTTATTTCTGCTGCTTCATTCCAGGAAACAACAAAAGTATTGAACGAAGCTGCGGTGAGTGGTAAAATTGATACTCTTGAAGGATTAAAGGAAAATGTAATCGTAGGTCATAAAATACCGGCAGGTACTGGTATGCGTGATTATGAAAGCATCATTGTTGGTTCTAAAGAAGAATATGATGAAATCATGGCTCGAAAAGAAGCCTTGAAATTTTAATTGATAATCATGAGCGATAAAGATCAAAAACAAAAACAGATTAATATAGAGTTGGATGAAAAGACAGCCGAAGGAATTTATTCCAATTTGGCTATCATTAATCATTCTGTTTCTGAATTTGTCGTAGACTTTATCAGTATGATGCCAGGTGCGCCTAAGGCAAAAGTTAAAAGTAGAATAGTGCTTACACCGCAACATGCCAAGAAATTCTTAAAGGCATTGGGTGATAATGTAAGTAGATTTGAAAAAGCTCATGGTACGATTAAAGATTACGAACAACCTCCGATACCAATTAATTTTGGTCCTACAGGAGAGGCATAAATAATAAAAACCCATGAATTTTGTTCATGGGTTTTTTTATTGGATTTTCTTTTTTTTATTTGAATTCGGAAGTGAAATGTAATATGACCGAGGGGTATTTCTGTTGTGTCATTTGTAGTGAAAACTGTGAATCTGCCAAGAAAACCAATTGCCCTTGTTTATCTTTCGCCAAGAATTTTTGTTTAACCCTTTTGAACTCTTTAAATTCCTCATTTTTCTCATCCTGTGGTTCTACCCAACAAGCTTTATGTACAGGAAAGTTATCATAACTACATTTTGCGCCATACTCATGTTCCAAACGATATTGAATAACTTCAAACTGTAGCGCACC
>RCNA010000068.1_pt1 | contig 13454 bp, 24 predicted proteins | sample 2041331 | NCBI WGS metagenome assembly RCNA01 (sample SAMN09708233, study PRJNA481090) | Marine sediment metagenome, whole genome shotgun sequencing project. | reverse complement strand
AATAAGAATGCTGTTGATGGAATTCCTAATGCTGGTAAACTTGCCAAATACCCTGGTGCTTGCAACAAACAGATCGCGATGGTTAACCATCTTGTAATTTGGTTAATTTTCTTCTGACCACTAGCACCCTCTTTTTGCAATTTCTGTAAGTAAGGAATAGCAATTCCCATTAACTGTACAACAATAGAAGCAGAAATGTAAGGCATGATACCTAAAGCGAAAACCGAGGCATTAGCAAATGCTCCACCTGTAAAAGCGTTAAGCAAACCTAACAGACCTCCACTTGTTTTATCGGCTATTCCTCCCAGTTGAGCTGCATCAATACCCGGCAATACTACCTGAGCACCGAAACGATAAACTAATAACAGACCCAAAGTGACTATGATTCTGTTTCTTAGTTCTTCTATTTTCCAAACATTCTTGATTGATTCTATAAATTTCATACTTATAAAAAGTCTTATATAGTTACAGCTTCTCCTCCAGCAGCTTCAATAGCAGCTTTTGCTGAAGCAGTAAACTTATGAGCAGATACTTTTAATTTTGCTTTTAACTCGCCACGTCCCATAATTTTAACTAGATCATTTTTTCCAGCTAAACGGTTAGTGAATAATGTTTCAAAATCTACTGTACCTTTAATTTTCTTATCATCAACCAATTGTTGTAACGTATCTAAATTGATACCTTGATACTCCACACGGTTAATGTTAGTAAAACCAAACTTAGGAACACGTCTTTGAAGTGGCATTTGACCACCTTCAAATCCTAGTTTCTTAGAATAACCAGAACGAGATTTAGCTCCTTTGTGACCACGAGTTGCCGTACCACCTTTACCAGAACCTTGTCCTCTACCTATTCTTTTACCTTGGTTTTTTACTGAACCTTCTGCAGGTTTTAAATTACTTAAATCCATTTTTCAGTTTATATTTTTAAGCTTCTTCTACAGAAACTAAATGTGAAACTTTAGCAACCATACCTAAAATATTAGGTGTAGCTTCATGCTCTTTTACTTGACCAATCTTTTTAAGACCAAGAGCTTCTAAAGTTCTTTTTTGTCTTTGCGGACGATTGATTGCGCTTTTAACTTTTGTTACTTTAATCTTTGCCATCTCTGTCTATATTAAGCGTTAAAAACTTGTTCAAGTGAAATACCTCTATCTCTAGCGATTGCATTCGCATCTCTCAATTGTAACAAAGCATCAAAAGTTGCTTTTACTACGTTATGAGGATTTGATGATCCCTGAGATTTTGATAATACATCATGCACACCAACTGCCTCAAGCACTGTTCTTACAGCACCACCAGCAATTACACCTGTACCAGGAGCAGCAGGAATAATATTTACTCTAGCTCCACCGTATTTACCTTTTTGCTCATGTGGTAATGTTCCTTTTATAATAGGAATTCTAACTAGGTTTTTCTTAGCATCTTCAATAGCTTTTGCAATTGCACTAGCCACGTCTTTAGACTTTCCTAAACCTTGTCCTACAACACCTGCTTCATCACCAACCACAACGATTGCTGAAAAACCAAATGCTCTACCACCTTTAGTTACTTTTGTAACTCTCTGTACACCAACTAAACGATCTTTAAGATCTAATCCACCTGGTTTTACTAATTCTGCACTTTTATATTTTTTAAACATAATTTCTTAGAATTTAAGTCCTGCTTCTCTAGCGCCTTCAGCTAATGATTTTACTCTACCATGGTATAAATACCCTCCTCTATCAAAAGCGATAGTTTCTACACCAGCTTTTACAGCTTTTTCAGCAAGTGACTTACCTACTAATTTAGCTACTTCTGATTTAGTTCCTTTTGCAGTACTAATGTCTTTATCTCTTGAAGATGCTGCACTGATAGTATTACCAGTTACATCATCAACTATTTGAGCATAAATTTCTTTATTACTTCTATAAACAGCTAATCTAGGTCTTGCTTCTGTACCAGAAACAACCTTACGGATTCTGTTTTTTATTCTTAGTCTTCTTTCGTTCTTTGTCAATGCCATAACTTAATTATTAAGCTGATTTACCTGCTTTTCTTCTTATTTCTTCACCAACAAACTTGATTCCTTTTCCTTTGTAAGGTTCAGGTCTTCTAAAACCGCGAATTTTTGCAGCAACTTGACCAACAAGTTGTTTATCGAAAGATGTTAACTTTATAATAGGATTTTTTCCCTTTTCTGATATTGTTTCCACTTTTACTTCTGGAGCAATATTCAGAACAATGTTATGAGAAAATCCTAAGGCTAAATCTAATTTTTGTCCTTGGTTTGATGCTCTATAACCTACACCTACCAATTCTAACTCTTTAGTCCATCCTTTAGATACACCTTCAACCATATTATTCATTAAAGATCTGTATAAGCCATGTTTAGCTTTTTGATCTTTAGTATCTGAAGAACGTGTTACTAAAACATTTCCTTCTTCTACTTTAATTTCTACTGAGTCGAAATTTTGTGTTAACTCTCCTAATTTTCCTTTTACAGTTACAACGCTATCTTTAACATCAACTGTTACACCTTCTGGAATGGCTACTGGATTATTTCCTATTCTTGACATTTCTTTCTGGTTTTAAATTAGTAAACGTAACATAAAACTTCTCCACCTACATTATCTCTTTTGGCTTGTTTGCCTGTCATAACTCCGTGAGAAGTTGAAACAATAGCAATACCTAGACCATTTAAGATACGTGGCAAATCATTAGCGCCAGAATACAAACGTAAACCTGGCGTACTAATTCTTTGAAGTTTCTTGATTACTGATTCTTTTGTGTCCTTGTTGTATTTAAGAGCTATTTTAATAGTTCCTTGTACAGAAGTGTCATCAAATTTGTAACTTAAAATATATCCTTGTTCGAATAATATTTTAGTCATGTCTTTCTTTAAATTAGAAGCAGGAATCTCTACCACTCTGTGGTTAGCACGCACTGCGTTTCTAATTCTTGTCAAATAATCCGCAATTGGATCTGAGTACATAATGAATTGATTTTGTGATCTTGGTTTTCGACCTCTTGTCGAACCTAAAATCTGATTATTTAAATAATATTACCAACTAGCTTTTCTAACTCCAGGGATAAGGCCTTGATTAGCCATTTCTCTAAAAGTAACACGAGAAACTCCAAAAGTTCTCATGTATCCTTTTGGTCTTCCTGTTATTTTACATCTATTATGCATACGAACTGGGGATGCATTTTTAGGTAACTTTTGTAATGCTTCGTAATCTCCAGCTTCTTTTAAAGCTTTACGTTTTTCAGCATACTTAGCTACTGTTTTTGCTCTTTTTACCTCACGGGCTTTCATTGATTCTTTAGCCATATCTTAGTTCTTTTGAAAAGGTAATCCTAATTCGGTTAATAATGATTTTGCTTCTTTATCAGTATCAGCGGTTGTTACAAACGTAATATCCATACCAGAAATTTTATTAACTTTATCAATGTTAATTTCTGGGAAGATAATTTGTTCAGTAACTCCTAAATTGTAGTTACCTCTACCATCAAATCCTGTTGCTTTAATACCGTTAAAATCTCTAACACGTGGAAGTGCAGAAGTTACTAAACGATCTAAAAACTCATACATTCTTTCACCACGTAAAGTTACTTTAACACCAATTGGCATCCCTTTACGTAATTTAAATGCTGCAACATCCTTTTTAGATAATGTAGATATCGCTTTTTGTCCAGATATAGTAGTTACTTCTTCTACTGCGTAGTCGATTAACTTTTTGTCTGCAACGGCTGCTCCAACACCTTTAGATATTACTATCTTAGTAAGTTTAGGAACTTGCATTACATTCTTATATCCAAATTCTTCTGTAAGAGATGCAATTACTCTGCTTTTATACTCTTCTTTAAGTCTAGGTGAATATGCCATAGCTATATTACTTCATTAGATTTTGTTGAAAATCTTACTTTTTTATCGCCTTCTACTCTAAAACCAATTCTAGTTGTTTCTCCTTTTGAAGTTAACAATGATAAATTAGAAATATGAATAGCAGCTTCTTTCTCTACGATTCCGCCTTGAGGATTCTGTGCACTTGGTTTAGTATGTTTCTTAACCATGTTTACTCCCTCAACAATCGCCTTGTTCTTTTCTATTAATACCTTTTGTACTTTACCTTCAGATCCTTTGTGATCTCCAGCAATTACTTTTACAGTATCTCCAGTTTTTATTTTAAGCTTTGTCATCTTACATTGATGTATTAAAGCACCTCTGGTGCTAATGATACAATCTTCATGAATTGTTTATCACGAAGTTCTCTAGCAACAGGACCAAATACACGTGTTCCTCTCATCTCACCCGTTGGGTTCAATAAAACACAAGCATTATCATCAAATCTTATATAAGATCCGTCTGGTCTTCTTACTTCTTTTTTAGTACGTACAACAACTGCTGTAGAAACTGCTTTTTTCTTAATGCTGCCATTAGGAGTAGCGTCTTTAACAGAAACAACAATTTTGTCTCCTACAGAAGCATATCTTCTTTTAGTACCTCCCAAAACACGGATAACTAAAACTTCTTTTGCTCCAGTATTATCTGCTACTTTTATTCTTGATTCTTGCTGTAACATAATTATTTAGCTCTTTCTAGGATTTCTACTAATCTCCAACATTTAGATTTACTTAAAGGTCTTGTTTCCATGATCTTTACAGTATCACCAATGTTACAATCGTTTGTTTCGTCGTGTGCTACGTACTTTTTCGTTTTTAAAACGAATTTTCCATACATAGGATGTTTTACTTTTTTAACTTCAGCAACCACAATTGATTTCTGCATTTTGTTACTAGTAACAACTCCTATACGTTCTTTTCTTAAATTTCTTGTTTCCATCTTTCAGCAGAATTATTGTAATTCTCTTTTAGTTAATTCAGTCGCAATTCTAGCTACAGTGCGTCTTATACCACGTAACTGAATTGGATTTTCTAAAGGAGATATTGCATGAGCCAATTTTAGGTCTGAATAACTCTTTTTTGTTTCACCAAGTTTCTCTTGTAACTCAGCTACAGATAATTCTTTAATTTCTGATTGTTTCATTATCTTAAATTATTATGCTTCGTAATCGCGAGCGATTAAAAACTTAGTTTTTACAGGTAGTTTTTGTGCTGCTAAACGTAATGCTTCTTTTGCAACGTCTAATGGCACACCACCAATTTCAAATAAAACACGACCAGGCCTACATACAGCTACCCATAATTCTACAGCACCTTTACCTTTACCCATACGTACTTCAAGAGGTTTCTTTGTAATAGGCTTATCTGGAAATATTTTAATCCAAAGTTGCCCTTCTCTTTTCATGTAACGTGTAGCGGCAATACGAGCTGCTTCAATTTGACGTGCTGTAATAAACGTAGCGTCTAATGCTTTTATTCCAAAAGTACCGTTTGAAAGTTGATTCCCTCTTCCAGAGAGACCTTTCATACGTCCTTTTTGTTGTTTACGAAATTTTGTTCTTTTAGGCTGTAACATTTTTCTTTAATTTATAAAAAATTACTTTCTACGACGAGGTCCTTTGTTTCCACCTCTTCCGGCTCCACCTTTTCCTTGCTTTTTGGACAATCCAACAAGCGGAGAAAGTTCTCTTTTACCATATACTTCACCTTTCATGATCCATACTTTAACACCTAATCTACCATAAGTAGTGTGTGCCTCAACTAAAGCATAATCAATATCGGCTCTAAAAGTTGATAAAGGAATACGTCCTTCTTTGTAGTGTTCAGAACGTGCCATTTCAGCACCATTTAAACGTCCACTAATTTGGATTTTAATTCCTTCAGCATTCATACGCATTGTAGCAGCAATAGCCATCTTTATTGCACGTCTATATGAAATTCTATTTTCAATTTGACGAGCGATGCTTGATCCTACTAAAAATGCATCTAGTTCAGGTCTCTTGATTTCAAAGATGTTAATCTGAACTTCTTTACCAGTAATTTTCTTAAGCTCTTCTTTTAACTTGTCTACCTCTTGGCCACCTTTCCCGATAATAATACCTGGTCTTGCAGTAGTGATAGTAACGGTTACAAGTTTTAAAGTTCTCTCGATGATTACTCTACTTACACTAGCTTTAGATAAACGCGCGTGAACGTATTTTCTAATCTTATCGTCTTCGGCAAGTTTATCACCATAATCATTTCCTCCGTACCAGTTAGATTCCCATCCTCTGATAATTCCTAAACGATTTCCGATTGGATTTGTCTTTTGTCCCATACTCTATTTAAGCTTGTGTGTTATTATTAGCTCCAACCACTATTGTTACATGGTTTGAACGTTTTCTAATTCTGTGTGCACGACCTTGAGGTGCTGGACGTAATCTTTTTAACATAGATCCGCTATCAACTTTAATCTCCTTTACGATTAATTCAGCCTCTTCAATGTTAGCTTCTTCGTTTTTAGCTTGCCAGTTTGCAATTGCAGACAATAACAATGTCTCTAAACGACCAGATGCTTCCTTTTGGTTGAATTTTAAAATATTCAGTGCATGTTCTACTTTTTCGCCTCTTACTAAATCAGCTACTAAACGCATTTTTCTCGGTGATGTAGGACAGTTATTAAGTTTAGCGAAAGCAACGTGCTTTTTTGCTTCCTTAATAGCGTCTGCCATTTGTTTTTTACGACTTCCCATAGCTTACTACTTTTTACCTTTATTTTTAGCACCCGCATGTCCACGGAATGAACGTGTTGGTGAAAATTCTCCTAATTTATGACCTACCATGTTTTCAGTAACATATACTGGAACAAATTGACGGCCATTATGTACTGCTATAGTTTGTCCAACAAAATCTGGAGTAATCATTGAGGCTCTAGACCACGTTTTGATTACTGTTTTTTTGTTTGATTCAACATTAACAGCTACTTTCTTTTCTAACTTATAATGAACGTAAGGTCCTTTTTTTAATGATCTTGCCATGTCTTATTTCTTTCTACGTTCTACAATATATTTATTACTTGCCTTAGTCTTAGAACGGGTTCTGTAACCTTTAGCTGGAATACCATTTCTAGAACGAGGATGCCCACCTGAAGATTTACCTTCACCACCACCCATTGGGTGATCAACTGGATTCATAACTACTGGTCTAGTACGCGGTCTTCTTCCTAACCATCTTGTTCTACCTGCTTTACCACCAACTAATAATTGATGATCTGAGTTAGATACAACACCTATAGTAGCCATACAGTTAGCAAGAATTAATCTTGTTTCACCTGAAGGCAATTTTATAGTAGCAAACTTACCATCTCTTGCCATCAACTGAGCAAAAGCTCCAGCACTACGCGCCATAACAGCACCTTGACCTGGACGTAACTCTACACAAGAAATAATAGTTCCTAATGGAATTTCACTTAGTGGCATTGAATTTCCAATTTCTGGAGCAATACCGTCTTTACCAGACACTACATTTTGCCCAACTTGAAGTCCATTTTGTGCAATAATGTATCTTTTTTCACCATCTTGATAGTTCAATAATGCGATAAAAGCTGTTCTGTTTGGATCATACTCGATAGATTTAACTTCACCAGGAATACCAGCTTTGTCTCTTTTAAAATCGATAATACGATACTTTTTCTTATGACCTCCACCTATGTAGCGCATGGTCATTTTTCCTTCACTGTTTCTACCACCAGACCTTTTGTTCGGAACGAGTAAACTCTTTTCCGGCTTATCAGTAGTAATGGCGTCATAACCGTTTACTACTCTAAATCGCTGTCCTGGTGTGATTGGTTTTAATTTTCTTACTGACATCTGTCTTTAATTACATGTTACTGTATAAATCAATCATTTCACCTTCCGCCAGTTGTACAATTGCCTTTTTAACAGCATTTGTTTTACCATTTTGAATACCAGTTTTTGTGTGCTTGGTACTACGATCTGGACGGACATTTATAGTACGAACTTTTTCAACAGAAACACCATAAGCAGCTTCCACCGCTTTTTTGATTTCTACCTTGTTCGCCTTTTTATTCACTGAGAACGTATAGCAGTTTCTTAACTCGCTATTAGCTGTCGCTTTTTCTGTGATTATAGGTTTAATTAAGATATTCATTGTTTCTATTTACTTAAATTTGTTTCAATTTCTGCTAAAGCTCCTTCTAATAATATTACTTGATTTGCATTTAAAATCTTGTAAGTACTTATTTCTGAATAAGTTATAACTTCTGAGCTTTTTAAATTGCGCGATGACAAATATACGTTATTATTTGAGCCACCCAACACAAAGAGTGTTTTTTTGTTTTCAAGCTCTAAAGCCTTTAAAACTGCCGTAAAGTTCTTAGTCTTTACAGAGTCAAAATTAAAGTCTTCTAAAACCATAATTGACTGCTCTCCTGCTTTGATACTTAAGGCAGATTTACGTGCTAGACGCTTTAAGTTTTTATTAAGCTTGAAGCTATAATTTCTAGGTCTTGGACCGAACATACGACCACCACCTTTAAATATACCAGACTTAATACTACCTGCTCTTGCAGTACCAGTTCCTTTTTGCTTTTTAATCTTACGTGTACTTCCAGAAATCTCAGCTCTTTCTTTAGATTTGTGAGTTCCTTGACGTTGGTTTGCTAAATATTGTTTAACATCCAAATATACAGCGTGATTATTAGGTTCAATAGCAAACACATCTTTAGAAAGGTCTGCCTTTCTACCTGTGTCTTTTCCGTTTATATCTAAAACTGCTACTTTCATTATTTTCTAATAATTACATAAGCGTTTTTATGACCAGGAACACATCCCTTAACCACAAGTAGATTCTTTTCAGCAACTACTTTTAAAACTCTTAAATTTTGAACTTTAACTGTGTCTCCACCCATTCTTCCTGCCATTTTCATTCCTTTGAAAACTCTTGCAGGGTAAGATGCAGCTCCAATAGATCCTGGCGCTCTTAAACGGTTATGTTGACCGTGAGTAGCTTGACCTACACCACCGAAACCATGACGTTTTACAACACCTTGAAATCCTTTACCTTTAGATGTTCCTGCTACATCAACAAATTCACCTTCGGTGAAATGTTCAACAGTGATTGCATCTCCTAATTTGTACTCCTCATCAAAACCTTGAAATTCTACGATTTTGCGTTTTACAGAAGTTCCTGCTTTTTTAGCATGACCTAAGTCAGCTTTAGTAGCACTTTTTTCTGTCGCGTCATCGAAACCTAATTGAACAGCTTTATAGCCGTCAACTTCCTCAGTTCTGACTTGGGTAACGATACATGGCCCAGCTTCGATTACTGTACATGGCATATTTTTACCATTTTCATCGAAGATGCTGGTCATACCGATTTTTTTTCCAATTAACCCAGACATAATTATTTATTTAATTTATTACTATTTGTTATTAAAATTCAAGGCTGAAAATACGTTTCAGCCTTGAATTGTATTTTTACCGTTTTTCCCTTGCTAACAGCTTAGGACATGTCAGTTTATTACTAAACTTTGATTTCTACTTCAACACCACTTGGTAATTCAAGTTTCATTAACGCATCAATAGTTTTTGATGACGAAGAGTAAATATCAAGTAAACGCTTATAAGAGCTTAATTGAAATTGTTCTCTTGATTTCTTGTTTACGTGTGGAGAACGTAATACAGTGAAAATTTTCTTGTGTGTTGGTAATGGAATTGGTCCAGTTACAACAGCACCAGTACTTTTTACTGTTTTTACAATCTTTTCAGCAGACTTATCTACTAAGTTATGATCGTAAGACTTTAATTTTATTCTGATTTTTTGACTCATTTTCTTAACTTTTAAGATTGTTCTCCTTTAGCTGCTTTAATCACTTCTTCAGATATACTTGAAGGCGTTTCAGCATAATGTGAAAATTCCATTGTTGATGTTGCACGACCTGATGATAATGTTCTTAATGTGGTTACATATCCAAACATTTCTGATAATGGTACAGTTGCTTTTACAGTTTTTGCACCAGCTCTATCACCCATATCACTCATTTGTCCACGACGACGATTTAAATCTCCAACTATATCACCCATATTTTCTTCAGGAGTAATTACCTCAAGTTTCATAATAGGTTCCATTATAACTGCTTTAGCAGCTTTAGCACAATTTTTAAATCCTAACTTAGCAGCTAATTCAAAAGATAATTGATCAGAATCCACATCGTGATAAGATCCATCCCTCAATGTTACTTTCATTGAATCAATTTCGTAACCTGCTAACGGTCCATTAACCATTGCCATTTTAAATCCTTTTTCAATTGAAGGGATAAATTCTTTAGGAACGTTACCACCTTTAATTACAGATTTAAATTGAAGTCCTGTTTCACCTTCATCAGCTGGTTCAACCGTAAATACAATATCAGCAAATTTACCACGACCACCAGATTGTTTCTTATAAACTTCTCTATGATCAGCAGCTTGTGTAATAGCTTCCTTGTATTCAACTTGTGGTTGTCCTTGGTTTACTTCAACTTTAAACTCACGTCGTAAACGATCTACAATAACGTCTAAGTGAAGTTCACCCATTCCAGAAATAATAGTCTGTCCTGAAGCTTCATCTGAACGTACTGTAAATGTTGGATCTTCTTCAGCTAATTTAGCTAAACCCATACCTAATTTATCAACATCTGCTTTAGTCTTAGGCTCAACCGCGATACCAATTACGGGATCTGGGAAGTCCATAGATTCTAAAACAATAGGATGCTTTTCTGAAGTAAGTGTATCTCCTGTTTTGATAGATTTAAATCCAACAGCAGCTCCAATATCTCCAGCTTCTATATAATCAATTGCATTTTGCTTGTTAGCATGCATTTGGTAGATACGAGAAATACGTTCTTTTTTACCTGAACGGTTATTTAAAACATAAGAACCTGCGTCTAAACGACCTGAATAAGCTCTAAAGAATGCTAAACGTCCTACGAAAGGATCTGTAGCAATTTTAAATGCCAATGCAGCGAACGGTTCGTCTACACTTGGCTTACGAATTTCTTGTTTATCTGTATCTGGATTCATTCCAACGATACCTTCCTTATCCATTGGAGAAGGTAAGTAACGACATACAGCATCTAATAAGAACTGTACCCCTTTATTTTTGAAAGCTGAACCACAAATCATTGGAATGATTGCCATATCCATTACAGCAGCTCTAAGCGCAGCGTGCACTTCATCTTCTGTAATTGAATCTTCATCTTCCATGAATTTCTCTAGTAAGTCTTCATCATAGCTAGCTACTTCTTCAATTAGCTTAGCACGTAGAATTCTAGCTTCTTCTTTAAGCTCTTCAGGAATATCAACAACATCAAATGTTGCTCCCATGCCTTCTTCATGCCATACAATAGCTCTGTTCTTAACTAAATCGACAATACCTTTGAAGTTTTCTTCATCACCAATGTTTAAAACGATAGGCACTGCATTAGAACCTAACATTTCTTTAACTTGGCTACAAACCATCATAAAATCAGACCCTTGACGATCCATTTTATTTACGAAACCAATTCTTGGCACTTTATAGTTATCAGCAAGTCTCCAGTTAGTTTCAGATTGCGGCTCAACACCATCAACTGCACTAAATAAGAATACTAAACCATCAAGTACACGTAAAGAACGGTTTACTTCAACAGTAAAATCAACGTGACCCGGTGTGTCAATTATATTAAAGTGATATTCTTTTGCATCAGCAGTTGGCTCACCATTTTCAGTTGGAAACTTCCATTCACAAGTTGTTGCAGCAGAAGTAATTGTAATACCTCTTTCCTGCTCTTGCTCCATCCAATCCATTGTAGCAGCACCATCATGTACTTCTCCAATTTTATGTGAAACTCCTGTATAATAAAGAATACGCTCTGTAGTAGTAGTTTTTCCTGCATCAATGTGCGCAGCAATACCTATATTTCTTGTTAATTTTAAATCTCTTGCCATTTCCTATTAAAATCTAAAGTGAGAAAATGCTTTGTTTGCTTCTGCCATTTTGTGAGTATCAACTCTTTTCTTAACAGCTGATCCTTCTTCTTTAGCTGCTGCTAAAACTTCGGATGCTAAACGCAATGCCATAGATTTTTCGTTTCTTTTACGTGAATAGGTAATTAACCATTTCATTGCCGTTGAAACTTTACGGTCTGGACGAATTTGCATTGGAATTTGGAATGTTGCACCACCAACACGACGACTACGTACTTCTACGTGAGGCATCACATTTGATAAAGCATCTTTCCAGATCTCTAAAGCTGTTTTTTCTTCGTCAGTTTTTTTTGAGTCTACAATATCAATTGCATCGTAGAATACTTTAAAAGCTACCGATTTCTTTCCATCCCACATCATCATGTTAACGAAACGCGTCACTAACTGATCATTAAATTTAGGGTCTGGTAAAAGCGGTCTCTTTTTTGCTGCTCTTTTTCTCATGTCTTCTTCTTAAAGTTTTTTAATTACTTCTTAGGGCGTTTTGCACCATACTTAGATCTACGTTGCGTTCTACCTGAAACACCTGCTGTGTCTAAAGCACCACGTACAATGTGATATCTAACTCCTGGTAAATCTTTTACCCTTCCACCTCTAACCAATACTATCGAGTGCTCTTGTAGATTATGTCCTTCACCGCCAATGTATGCATTAACCTCGTTACCGTTCGTTAAACGAACCCTTGCTACCTTACGCATTGCTGAGTTAGGTTTTTTAGGAGTCGTTGTGTAAACACGAGTACACACACCACGTCTTTGCGGACAAGAATCTAAAGCAGCCGATTTACTCTTCTTGGTTATTTTGGCTCTTCCTTTTCTTACTAATTGCGAAATTGTTGGCATATATATTATATATAATTTTTATTATCCTCTTTTTAAGAGGGCTGCAAAGGTAGAAATTAAAATTAAAAATTCAAACCCTAATTGGTTAATTTTTAAGAGTTTTTAAAAATAATAGTATTCGCTATATTATAAGCTTAGATTTTCCGTTAGATTTACAGAGAAATTAGCAGTTAAGAACGTGCAAAAAACACCTTATTTAATCCTTATTATATATATACTTTTTTCTTCAGAAGGGTTTTGTCAAAATTTAACATTAAAAATAGATGGCAAAACTGAAATTGAAACAAGTATTATAGATTCACTTGGTTATATAAAAATTCATAACGATTTTATTTCTATTAAATCGGAAGTTGATGCTGTTCAAAATATACTTTTCAATATGGGACACATTGAAAATGAAGTAAAAATATTGAAGAAAATAAACGACACTGCTTTCTATTCTCAAATCCATTTAAAAAACAAATTCAACACCATATATATATACCACAATAAAAATGATATCAATACACCTACTTTAAACTTAATATCAAAAGAAGTGTTTGATACTTATTTTATTCTTAATCTCACTGAAGTTGAGAATGCGCTGAGTTTTATTAATTCTGAAATTTCAAAAGAAGGGTTTCCATTTTCTAAATTACAATTATCAAATATCACGGTTAAAGATTCTTTAAGTTTGAAAGCTCATTTGACTATTAATTCCTCAGAAAGGAAAAGAATAGTC
>RCNA010000067.1_pt1 | contig 13487 bp, 8 predicted proteins | sample 2041331 | NCBI WGS metagenome assembly RCNA01 (sample SAMN09708233, study PRJNA481090) | Marine sediment metagenome, whole genome shotgun sequencing project. | reverse complement strand
TTCACCCTGAATCTTTCCAAGGACTTCTCAACTTTGGAAATATAACGGACGGATTGATGTATTATAGTTATATTACAATGCTTACTATTGGCTTTGGCGATATTGTACCAAGTACTCTTTTGGCACAAAAAGCTACTATTGTGATTGGTTTAGTGGGCCAATTCTATCTAGTTATTATTAGCGCTGTCGTAATAGGAAAATATATCACAAAATTAAAGAAAGATTAACTAATACCATTATTTGTGCCATGCGGTCCTTTTTGTTAATAGCCATATTTTTCTTTTCTTCTCTTTGTCAAGCTCAAGTTGAGGATTCCTTAACTTTGGCCAAAGGGAGATATATTACCAGTTTGTTCGGCAGCATCAAAAGTCAATTGGTAGAAGGCTCTTCTAACGGAAGCATATCCGATGTTAAGGCAAATGGATATACCTTAGGCACAAAGAGTGGTATATTCATAAAAAACACCTGGGCAATTGGCCTACATTTCTCTTTGTCAAAATCAGGATATTCGGATGCAAATGCGGGTTTTATCACAGAAGAATTATTGATAGGTTTATGGAATAGATGGTATTTCGTGAAATTTGATCAAGCTGCTCTCTTTGTAGATCTAACCCCCTATTATACAACAGTTCATGAACAAAGCGTTATTGATGTTACAGGCTTTCAATTTGATGAAGAACTTCATGGTCGGGGATTTGGATTTGAGCCAGGATTGGGATTTACCTATTTTATCAATCGAAATGTTGGATTTGGTATGATTGTTTCTTACCAGACAGCATTTGTATATGCCGATCGAAAAGATATAATTCTTAACACATCTGTTTCTGAAACATACAATTCATCACAGTTGACATTCAGCTTCTCTTTTCAGGTGTATTTAGATAAATTTTTCTTCTGATGCAGCTTCGTTTAACAATATTATTAATAGTAGTCTCTACCATATGTTATGGGCAAGACCAATCTGCTGAAGATTACAACATTAAGACCGATACAGCAACTATCAAAAATTTTAGTTTTTTAGCGGTTCCTATTGCCTTTTATACCCCGGAAACCAGCTTAGGTTTTGGAGGTGGAACACAGATTTTCTTTAAATCAAAAAAGAGCACAGTAAGTTCTCAAACATCAAATGCTTTTGGAACAGTTATTTACACCTTAAACAAACAACTAATTGTGCAGGCCCAGTCGAAAATCTTTTTCGATGATGATAATTATGTACTTGATAGTGATATAAAATACCAAATATTTCCAAATATATTTTGGGGATTAGGATACAACACCCCAGATTCTAATGCAGAAAATTACAATCAAACCGAAACGGCTATTGCAGTTTCTCTATTAAAGCAATTACCTCCCTCCATCAACTTTGGGTTTCAATTTTCCTACTCCAATTATAAAATGACAGAAGTGCAGCCTGAAGGTATTTTGGCCTCAGATACTATTGAAGGATCCTCTGGAGCAAGACTAATTGGATTGGGAGTTGTCTTAAACTTTGATACACGTGATAATTATTTTTCTCCATTAATGGGTGGCTTATTTCAGCTTAAAACAAACTTTACCAGCAAGGCTATGGGTAGTACCCACACTTTTAATACCTACCATTTAGATTTTAGAAAGTTCATCAAATTGCCAAGAAAGCAGGTTTTTGCCATGCAGTTTTATACACGACTCACCTTTGGGAACGCTCCCTTTCAAGCACAAGCATACTATGGTGGGGCAAATTTAGCTAGGGGATATTTTAGAGGTAGATACATTGATCAAAATCTGTACGTTGTCCAAGTGGAATATCGATTACCAATTTTTAAACGTTGGGAAGTTGCAGCCTTTGCCCTGACGGGTAATGTTGGAGGATCTAATCAGAGTCTCTTCAATGATTTTAAATCAAGTATTGGATTTGGCCCAAGATATTTTATCTCAAAAAATAACCGATCCTTGCTCAGGCTGGACATCGGATTCAACAATGAAGGAGGAACAGGTATTTATTTTGGGGTAAATGAAGCGTTTTAGGTATTATAGAGTTAATATGTTATGTTAGAAAAACAATTATAATGCCAGCCCCAAGGATAACATTACACCGTGGCTGTTTGTGCGAAGTCTGCCTTTGAAGCTATTGGTAATTCCTATGGTATAACTGAGATCAATATTTATCATACCGATATCCACCTGTGTCCCAAACCTTGCCCCCAGATTATAAATGTGAAGCTTCAGTTCACTTGCCTTGAATTTTTCAGTTTCGCCTTCAAAGGTGTATTGGCCCTGTAAATTAAATTTGTTTACTAAGCCACCGTATAAGAACCATTTAAAAAGCGGTTTATTCACAGGTACATAACCCAAATTCAGTGGAATTTCAAGGGATCTGATCCTGATGTCCAGTGGTTCATCACTAGTACCATCCGTATCCTCACTGAGGTCATATGTGAGCCCATACTTTAGAAAAGTAATATCTGCTTCCAAAAAGGCCTTTCGGTGGTATACCCTGAAGCCTCCCCCCATCTGCCATCCATGTAAGAAATCTGAGTTCACTCCTTCGGCGCGGTATACCAATGCACTTGCATTCCAGCCTCCAAATAACTTAATATTCATTTTTGGTTGCTGAGCCATTGCGTAAAGAGGTCCCAATAATATGCTGCATATAATGATTAGCTTTTTCATCTTTTTATAATTTAGGCGGGGAACAAATATTCTTTACCATCGATTATAAATCGTTTATCCATAATACGCGGCCACATGGGTTTTTCCGGAAGATTGTCTTTTTGCCATTGCTCATGTAAGAGGTAGAGTTTCTCATATAAGTCGGGCATTTGTTCCTTCAGATTGTATGATTCTGATATATCTGTGCTGAGGTCATACAATTCGGCCCAACCGTCACGGGTGCTCAGTATGAGCTTATAATCCCCGTCCCGTATCGCCCAGATATGGTCGGCACGCCAGAACAAATGCTCATGTGGTTGGTCTTTATTTTCACCAAGCACATAAGGGATAAGATTCACTCCGTCGTATTCGCGATCCTGTGGCAGGGTGCCACCTGCGTTTATAAATGAGGTTACAAAAATATCGGTAGAAGAGACCGGATATTCATACCTGATCCCAGCAGGGATTTTGGCCGGCCATTTCATCATAAAAGGTACCTGTATTCCACCTTCAAACTGATTGAGTTTTCCTCCCTTCAGGGGTCCGTTATCAGTGGCTTTTGTATAAGAGGCTCCTCCGTTATCACTCAAAAGGTAGATGATTGTATTATCCTCGAGCCCCAGGTCTTTTATTTTTTGATGAATTTCACCTATGGCATCATCCAGTGCAGAGATCATTGAATAATACACCCTTTTATTTTCGTCTTCAACATGGCTATACTTGCAGTAATAATCAACCGGCGCCTGGAATGGTACATGGGGGGCTGAGAATGTGCAATACAGGAAGAATGGATCTTCCTTATTCTTTTCGAGGAAGGCCATGGCCTTATCGCGGAAGGCAAATGTTAAATATTCTTCTTCTCGTATCTCCTTTCCCATTTCCATAATGGCGGCCTCGCCATATCTTTCGGTGTCCCATTGATGCTGTGCACTAAAGGATTGGTGCTCGTAATTGATGATATGGCTCCAGTTTCTTTCAGCTGTAAAGAGCGAGGAAGCTCCGTAAAAGCCATATTGATAATCGAAGCCCCTGTTTAAGGGGACATGATTTTTGGAGATACCCAGATGCCATTTTCCCACAAGCCCGTTGGTATAATTTAATGTTTTTAATGCTTCGGCCAGGTTAATTTCCGTGGGAGGAAGACCCTGTCTATGAACCTGATACTGAGAAGGAAACTGAGGCTTTGCTTCCATGACAAAGCTTCCTGTATTTACAAAATACTTGCCTGATAAATACTCGACCATATTCGTTGGGTAAAATTCCATAACCTGGGTTTCAAAACCGTATCGGTTTTGTACCCTTCCCGTCATTATTCCGGCCCTTGAGGGGGCACAGGTTGGTGCTGTTACATAGGCATCTTCAAATATGACCCCTTCATAACCAATGCGGTCAATGTTTGGGGTAGAAATATGATCTACACCATAGGCGGAAACCTCATATTTCCCCAGATCGTCTGCCATTAGAATGACAATATTCGGTGGTCGATCATTTTGCTTTTGCTTTGAGCTTCCCATAAAATTTTCTTTTCCTTTTTTCAGCTCCTTGTCCCAGCGGATTCTCCATTTACCACTTGTTACGGTTAATGGATAACAGCTGCTAAGCAGAAGTACGAATACCGGGAGGAATAAAAATGTTCTGCTCAGAATATGAAATAAATTCAGGTTGTTTTTAGATCCCATGTTAATATGATTATAGCTCTGATGTGATTCAAAGTAATATGCAATACAGGATAAGTTAAGGATTGTTTTCATTTAGAGCAAATGCCGCATAAAAGGAACCGATTTATAGATAACGTATAGAATAGACTGTAGGTCATATCTGTAAAATAGTCTATGATCCCGAATTAAAGAGAGTGGAGCATGACAGAAACCTTCGCATCAAGTCTTATAATAAAGATTTAATACCTTTAAACATAGGGACCATTCATTTAACCTAAGGAGAGGGAAGCCTTTCTCAGTAGGGTACCATAATGGCTAGTCCGATTGTTATGGACCTATGGTCCCTGGAATTTACAAAAATACGACTGCGGTGAGCAAAATCTTTCGTATCGTGATAAAAACACTGACCTCATTCATTGGATTTGTGATTCTGCTTATCGTCCTTATGAACCTCCCATTTTCAAGAAATTTTGTTACTGAAAGGGTCAATGCTATGTTCCTGAAACTGGAGCTCCCCATGAACATCCAGACCATTAAAGCTGTATGGATAAAAAAGGTCAGTATTGAAGGTTTTAACATCATCGATCCCAAAGGGGATACCATTGTTTATGCAGGTACGGTCAAAGCCTCCTACCAACTTTTGCCCCTGATGCGTAATAAAGTAATATTCAATGAGGCCGACTTTAGTGAGATAGATGTGAAATTGTTGATGAATTACGATTCCCGAAACTATACGATTGCTGAGGCCTTTAAGAAAAAGAACTGGAAAAAGCATGTGGATCCTAGAAAGAAGAAATCGAACTGGGAAATAGAAATAAAAAAAGGTGATCTCAAATCCGTTCATTTCTTAATGGAAGACTCTTTGTCGGGGATTCACATACGACAGGAGGTTGATGAATTAAATATTAAGAAATTCAAACTGGCAATGCTGGAGAGGGAATTATTTGCCCATACCATTAAGCTCTCAAAGGTTCAAGGAAATACAAAGCTGACACCCAGGCTTTCGGATAAGAATAGATCCACTTACAACGCCAAATCTCCCTGGATTTTTGATGTTGGGACTCTGGCTATGAATGACATTGATGTCACCTATTACCAAACAAGCGATAGCTTATTTCTGAATTTAGTTATGGAGAAAGGGGTGATAGAAGCCAAACAGATGGATATTCCTGGGAAAATCATTGACATAGAAGAAATCTCCATTGAAGGGGCCAGTGCAGGAATTTATACTAATCTGGCTTCAAATAAGCCATCTGATTCTGACAAGAGTCAAGACAAAGATTTTTCTTGGGATATTAAAACCAAAAAGGTTAACCTGAAAGAGGTTGATTTTTCAACAGGCAGCTATGCGCTCCACCAGGCAGATTCATCCACCCAGGGAATAGGTTTCGAAGACATAGAAATGAGTCTCCGTGATTTTCAAATGAGTCCTGCTCATACAAGTATGGATTTAAAGAAGTTAAGTTTTGATTCGAACAATGGATTTACACTTAAACAGATGAGGGCCGACCTTGATTCTGATTCTAAAACCACCAAGTTGAACCTGGCCCTTGAAACAGGAAATAGCCAGATTAGTATGGAGGGAGAAGCCCATGGAAGCTTTTTTGATCTGATTAGAGATCCATCAGGAATCGGAAATGCACATCTGGTCATAGACAATTCTTTGATCTCTCTTCATGATATTTCAACATTTGGCCCTTCTTTGAAAGACATCCCAGCTTTTGCTCTTCATACCGGCTCACCCTTTAGCCTCGATATTCGATTGGACAAAGAAAAAAACGCAATTAATCTTGCAAAGTTTTCATTGATTCAGAGCCAAAACTTTAACCTCTCTCTAAATGGAGAAATAAAGCAACCTTTCGATCCTTCAAATATCAGTGGAGAAATGAATTTAGAACTCTCTGAAATCAACACCCCATGGTTGAAAGAGTTATTGTCTGGAGTCGGGATTCAGATCCAAGTCCCCGACTCCACGGAACTCTCATTGGTGGCAACTATTTCCCATCATTTAAGATCTCCTGAAATCGCATTGCAATTGCTCAGCAACTTTGGTGAGATCCAGGTGGTCGGGAACCTGGATCTAGATAATAAAAGTTATTATTTAGACTCTCAAATTGAACACCTTCACCTTGGTGATATACTGTCAATTGAGAGTTTGGGTTCCGTTTCGGGCTCGGCCAAAATTGAAGGGGTTGGGCTGAATGCTGAAACCAATGAAACAAGAATTGACGTCAACATCGACTCTTTAAGTTATGAGGGGCATTATTACACTCAAACCAGCATCAATGGCCTGCTCCGCTCTGGAGAGTATGAATTTGATCTTCAGGCCAGGGATCCCTTCATTAACGGTTCTTTGAATTTGGATTTTATGCGAACTGATTCACTATTTATAGCAAATGCCAAAGGCAAACTGTTTGCCCAATTGGATCACCTTCATTTTTTTGGCGATACCATGGCTATAATAAGCGATTTTAGAGCAACCCTGGTAAAAGAAAAGAAAGGGCTTGAAACCAGCATAATTATGGACAGCATCATGTTAGCTACCCCTTTGGATTCGATAGAAATCCAACAGTTAAGTGCTATCTTCCGGACTGATTCTGTAAGGACCTGGGTAAGCGGAGAAGCAGACTTTTTTAATTTGGAACTTCAGCTGGAAAAGTCCTTTAGTGAACTGTCCACTCTTAGCGAGAGCTATGGAAATTACCTGAAGTCATTTGTAGATCCTTCGTACTCAATATCAGCAACGCGGGTTTCGGAACTTCCCGGTCTCTATGCAACATGCAATATCACCAATCACCAGGCGCTTGATGCATTGTTTCAGGATACAGGTTTTAATGTGGCAAGCTTAAATGTTTCAATTATTAATGAACCTTCCCGAAACAGAGTAAATTATAGAATCACAGGATCAGAAATCAGTTATAGAAGTGCCAAGGTGGGAAACTTAAATATGGCTCTGACCGATTCAGCAACTGTCGTAGATTTAGAGGCCCATGCAGATAGCATCTCTCTATTCTCAGGGCCACTTAACTCTTTCCATTTATCAAGTCAATTAACTTATTTGAACAGTATCACTGAGTTATCCATTCTTGACCTGCACGATGATATTGTTTACGATATAGAAATTGAATCGGAGATTGACAGCAACCTTATGTCTCTCAGAATTCCCCGGCAGCAAATCATCCTTAATCGAGAACACTGGAATCTGGATTCTCCGGACTTCTTAACCATAGACCTTGAGACCCAACAATTGTCTCCAGCTTTAAGAATGCAAGTCGACTCTTCCTTCCTTCAGGTTGTCACCAATGAGGGCCTCGAGGACCATACTTATCAAATCCATCTGAACCAGGTGAATATCAAATCCCTTATGTGGGAAGATTTGCTCACTGAGAAGCCGGAAGGTACCATCACAGGATCAATTTTTCTTGGCAAGAACGATAAATCTGAGAAGAAAATCAGCACCGATTTAAGGGTGAAAGATGCAAAGATTGCCAATCTGGGATTTAATGATATCCATATTGACGGCTACGCTGCATTCAGTGATTCAGTAGATTTCTCCACTAAACTCATTGTTCTCTTTGATTCTTCAACCTTTAAACTGGAAAGCGAGAAAGTAGATAATCAACACCTGTATGTCAATGCGGAGTTCTTTCAACTCCCGTTAAAAACTATTCAACCAATTACCAGAGACTATTTATCAAATATGGCTGGAGATATATCAGGGTATTTCCATATATCCTCACAGGCGATATCAGAAAAGGTCACAGGCAAATTGATGTTCAATGATGCGAAAATGAGGGTAACTCCCCTGAACACTATGTTCAAAATTCCTGACCAGAGCATACTGTTTGAAGATGACAGAATGGTTTTTAATAATTTCACTGTTCTGGATTCGCTGGATAAATCCCTGTTAGTGAATGGATTTATTGACTTCCGAGAGCAGCATATCTTCACCGATTTAAATATATCTTCATCAAAACTGCAATTGATGAACACCACCGAGAGGGACAATGAAGCATTTCATGGCAATATATTCATCGATTCGAAAATCTCCCTTAAAGGGCCTTTGACAAATCCGAATATTGAAGCTAATATTCTGCTTGCGAGAGGTACAAAATTGAATTTTAGTTCTTCAGATAATCTCAATCTTTCGGCGAGTTCAGAATTAGTAAATTTCACATCTCTCACCGAAGCAGATGAGCAAATAGTGGTCCCATCCATTGCTAAATTAAACAGTTCTGATATGTCCTTAGTTGAGACTATTATTGAGATAGATCCAACTACACAAATTAATTTCAACTTGACCAGAAGGATCTTCAACGTCAATTTGCAGATTCAGGGAGGAGGATTACTCAACTACAACATATTGAATGATAACCAGGCTTCTTTATCTGGAAGGTATGAGATAAGTGCCGGATCAGCTTTGCTAAATATTATTGGCTGGCCAAAAAAAGACTTCGAGATATCCAGGGGTGGATACCTGAACTGGAATGGAAATTTGGAAGATCCGGAATTAAAATTTGAAGCCTTAAACAAGGTGTCAAGTTCATATACCAATCCAGTGGATGGAATGCTAAGAGATGTGGACCTCAATGTGGCACTTTTGTTCTCAAGGCACCTGTCGGATTTGGATGTCAAGTTTACAATAAGCACATCGGATCAATACGTGATGAGTATAATAAATACCCTTAGTCCAGAGGAACAAATGCGGCAGGCCATCACGATCTTGCTATTCGAGACTATTGATCTCCCAGGAATTTCAAGCCATTCCGGCTACATGACTCAACAGGTGAACTCTATCTTGTCCACTCAATTGAATCAGCTCTCTAAATCTACCTTCAAGGGGGTAGATATCTCATTTGGGATTGATTCATATTCGCAACTTAATCAGGCAGGTGAAAAGAAGACTACTACCAGCCTGGCATATGAAGTGGAAAAGTCACTTCTCAACAACAGGGCTAAGATAGAGGTCTCAGGACGACTCCAGAGTCCCAATGAACTAGCTGGAACACCCGATCAACCCCTCAATAATTTTTCATTTGAATACCAGCTTGACTCTGCCGAAACCAAGTATATTAAGGTCTACAATGAACAAACTTATGAAGATGTATTCGAGGGCCAGGTCACAAAAACAGGGATAGGCTTTTCTTACAGAAAACCTTACCGGACCTTCGGCGAAATATGGAAACGAAAGAAGAGTAGAAAAAAAGGACACAAGGAGGAAAAGCGTGAGCTAGATTAAAATGAAAACAGTTTGTTCCATATTCCTGACCTTGTTGACTCTGATTACCACGGGTTGTTCCAACACCCGTTTCCTGGCAGAAGACCAGGTGCTTTACAATGGTCGTGAGAAGGTCGAAATTATTACTGATCAGCCAAACAAGGAGATTACTCCTGTAAAGATGCTCGTTAATTCCATTACTGATCAAAAAGTTAACAATGGCTTTCTGGGTAAGCGTATTTTACCATCCGTAGGTTTGTGGACATACAATTACTGGAATGTTGAGGAGAAAAAGAAATTTGGAAAATGGCTCCATAGAAAGCTTTCAGCCGAGCCAATTCTCATCTCCAATTTAAATACAGTCCTGAGGGTGCAGAAGATTCAAAACGACCTGTTTGATATGGGATACTTCCAGACCAGGGTATGGGCCACTGTGGATACAAGTGAAAGGAATCCTAAAAAGGCCAAAATCAAATATACCGTCAATCTTCCTCCTCCTACCCTTTACAATCAGATCCAACTAAAGAGCTTTTCTACATCTATCGATCCCATGATCAACCTGGATTATTTCAGTGATCAGATTAAACCAGGAGACCAGTACAACCTCGAGATACTTAATGCCGCCAGAAATGGACTTTCCAGGCAGATCCAGGAGCAGGGATATTTCTATTTCACTCCTGATCTTATCGAGCTAAATGCAGATACGACCATAGGAGGCCATAAATTAGACCTTGTCCTTAGAAGAGAGATGGAGATCCCTCGTAAAGCTCTGGTTGCTTATAAGATAGGTCACACATACGTCCATATTTATAGGTCATCGGATACAAGTATTGTTAAAACAGATACCATCCGGTATGAGGATTTGACTATATTTTCAAAAGGAGATTTAATGGATAGAGATATCTTAAGAGATGCGATTTATTTTACAAATGGCAGCTTATACTCCTATCAAGTTCATCAAAGAACCATTACACGACTTAACAGTCTCGGGATTTTCCGATATGTCAGGGTAACATTTGAAAACCCACCGTCAGACAGCCTCTCGAAACTACTTAATGTGTGGATAGAATTAGATATGTCGGAAAATATCAATGTTCATCTTGAGGCCGACGTAATCACGAAATCCACGGGATACCTTGGGCCATCCCTTGGTGCTGGAATCTCACATGGTAATGCTTTGAAGGGCGCAGAAAATATGCATCTGGCTCTCAAAGGCGGTTTTGAGTGGCAGTGGGGTTCACGAGATGAGAACCGGTTAGGAACAATCTCCTACAATTATGGAATAGCTTACGGATTGACCTTCCCCCGAATTCTTCTTCCAGGAACGAATGGGAGATTCAAATCAATCTTGAATCAACAAACATCCATGAAACTTGATCTGAACAGGATGATCAGGACAGCATACTACTCCATGTTCTCTGTAAGAACCAACCTTGAGTATTCATGGAAGCAGAAGAAAGAGATTCAACATACATTTTCTCCCATCTATATAAATTCTGTAGACATGCTTGCTACAACGCCCGCATTTGACTCAGTAGTTGATAATAACATCTATATCCGGAAGAGTTTTGAGGAACAGTTTATTTTCGGAATGAAGTACGATTTCATGTACGATAATACCTATAACACAAGACCTCGAAATTTATTCTTTCAGACAGGGATAAGCACTTCAGGAAATCTGATAGGTTTAATTTCTAGTGTTGGTAAAGATGAAACCGAACGGCCCTTCTCTTTTCTGAATAACATCTATTCCCAATACATAAAACTCACCACCGATTTCAGGTATTACTTTAATGGTTACAAGCAGACCCTAGCCATGAGGTTTTATGCAGGAGTCGGGTTGCCCTACCTTAACTCATCTGTACTCCCCTATGTTGAACAGTTTTTCAGTGGAGGGGCATACAGTGTAAGAGGCTTTACTGCCCGGACCCTAGGTCCAGGGTCCTATCAGGAGGTGAACAATTCCTATGTTGACCAGTCTGGAGACGTGAAACTGGAAGCTAATGTTGAATACAGATTTGTAATTTCGAAAATCCTGAACGGTGCCTTGTTCCTTGAAACTGGAAATATATGGTTGATCAATGAAGATGTAAACAGGCCAGGATCGAAATTTGATATCAGCACTTTCTATAATCAACTGGCTATTGGAACGGGTATTGGCTTAAGATTTGACTTTAACTTTTTCATACTCAGAACCGATCTGGGATTCCCTATCCGAACGCCCTATGTGGGAGATGATAGCAACTGGTTGAATGGAGAAAGAATCCTGAATAAAGCATTATTCTATCTGGCCATAGGATATCCATTCTAACATGAAATCGATTTTGGTCTGAACCCACCACTCACACATATCATCAGTCAAAATTATAGATTCTAACCTGATTTACTACAGGCATTTCATGGTAGTATCGGCCTTGTAGCAATGAACCATTACGCTTACGCAGTTTACCACCCCACTGTTTGAACGTAAAAGCTACTCCCTGTGCTTCACATTGGTCACGCAGGTGTATCACCCATTTTTCATTACATGGCCTGAAATTTTTCCCAGACTCTCCACCAACAACTACCCAGTTAATGCCTCTCAAATCCAGTTCACCTATATCACCCAGTAGCGGCTCAGCACACACAAACTTATTAACTGCTGATGTCTGCTTCAATGTTTCAATCCTGCCAGAATAGCTGGCCTCTTCCACCGTGACACCTAACCAAATGTTTTCAGACAAACTTAATGATGGAGAAAGTTCCAGCATTCGGTCAGCTCTTTTGGTCAAAACAATGAAGGTATGTTGAGGGCATTGATTCATTGTATCAAACATTCTTCTGATAAAGTCGCTGGGGATGTCCTCATGAAATATGTCTGACATCGAGCATGGAAAAATCTGTTTCGCCTTCTTCCATTTCATAGGTACTTCCAGCAAATCTTCATGCAGAGTCAGGTTAAATCCATTGGTATATCTGGGATTCTTCCACCTCTTCAAATAGCCTTCTGCTGCTTCTTTGGCATAACAACTGACACACCCCGAAGAGATTTTATTACAACCCGTCACTGGGTTCCATGACTTCTCAGTCCATTCTGCTATTTTCATTTCTGTCATAGCAGGTTTTTTTTACATGTTGTTATTTAGAGAGTCGAAATCCTTATTCTCAGACTGACTTTTTTCAATTCCACAATCTTTTCCTGATTCGGGATTTAATGGCTTTTTCCGTCTATAATCAACCACTACCATAGAAGTATATCTTTTCGTTGCTTTAAAAACATGCTCATCATTTTCCCATGTTATTGTATAGTAGGATGTGAATCCATCACTATCTTTTTTATCGTTCAAAAAATCAAAAACAATTCCTTCAACAGGATCTGCTTTGAGGATATCAATGCGACTTAGGTACTGGTTAATTATTTCTTGAAATCTAGGTATTAATGAATTATAGTTTTCATCATCAATAACAGGAAAAAGGATTTGATAATGTGGGGCCATATTTATATAATCTTCTTTACCATTTTTAATTATAGAGGTAAATTCAATACAATCTTCAAAGTCATCATCAGTCCATGTCACTCTGGTAAAAGTTTCATCAGGATGTTGCCTGGACAATTCAACTATTGCATCATTTAGGTATTCCTTGCGGCAGTGATAATGGGTTACGCCACTCTCTATTCTGATTAGACAATCAGACCATTCCTGGTTAAATGTACTTCCAGATGCTAATAAGCTCGGATTTGTACATGATACTTCTGTTCCTCGGTAATATCCCATAGCTCTAATTATTTGTAATATTATTTTTCATTGCTTGTTGAATAAGCTGACGTGTGTAAGTTCCTACTCTTAGATAGGATTCTTCGGCACTTTTTTTGATTTGCTCGTAAAGGGTAAGGTCTACCCAAATGTTAATCCTTTTGGAATCTGTTTTTCTCATGACTTTATTATTTGATAAGTTTAATTTTTCATAAATACTGTTGACGGTTCCCAAAAGACCCTCCAAAG
>RCNA010000076.1_pt1 | contig 13509 bp, 12 predicted proteins | sample 2041331 | NCBI WGS metagenome assembly RCNA01 (sample SAMN09708233, study PRJNA481090) | Marine sediment metagenome, whole genome shotgun sequencing project. | reverse complement strand
TGGCTCTGGAATTGAAGCCGGGAGATCAGGTATTGACTACTCCATATACCTTTTTCGCCACTATGGGTTCGATTATCCGAGCCGGAGCCATGCCGGTGTTTGCCGATGTGGAGGAGCGGACGCTTAATATTTCTCCTGACAGGATGGCTGAAGTTCTGGAGGTCGATTATAAAGGGGAACAGAGGATCAAGGCCGTGATGCCGGTGCATCTCTTTGGTCAGTGCGCTGATATGTCGAGAAGTATGGCACTCGCTGAACAATATGGAATTCCGGTCATTGAGCTCAGGCGATTGGTGCTGAATATCCCTTTATTAATAAGGGAAATATTGATCGGGAACAAGACGGTGCTGTGACTTGGAAAAAGGCCGGATCAATGGGGCTCAGCGGTTGCTTTTCATTTTTTCCTTCAAAAAATCTTGGTTGTATGGGTGACGGCGGCATGATCACCACTTGCGATGCCGATTTCGCCGAGACTTTGAGGTGTTACCGAAATCATGGTGCCGCACCGAAGTATTACCATTCTCGGATAGGCGGCAATTTTCGGCTTGATCCGATCCAGGCGGCAGTGCTGAGTGTTAAACTGCCCTATCTTGAGCAATGGCATCAGCAACGACGCAAAAACAGTGCAGTATATTACAATCTTTTTCAACAGGCTGGGCTGACAGAGGATCAAATCGTTCTTCCAAGGGCCGTTTACAGCAGTGTTCCCGGTGCAGAAAGCCATAATATTCATATTTATAATCAATTTGTTATTCGGGCTTCTCGGCGTGATGCATTACGTGAGCACCTTCAGAAAAGATCAATTGGTTGCGAAGTCTATTATCCTGTCTGTCTGCACCAACAGGAATGCCTGAAGCAGTACGACTACGGTAATTTATCTTTTCCAGTGGCAGAGCAGGCGAGCAAAGATTCGCTGGCCCTCCCTGTCTTTTCTGAGCTCACCATTGAGCAGCAGGAGTATGTAGTAGAAGCTATAGCAAAATTTTACCGCTCATAATACACGGGACTTTTTGCCGTGCAACAACATCCGCATACCTTTGTGATTTACGAAAGAGGTGAGTTGCTTCTGTGCGAACCGTTTTTTGACGGAACCCCTACCTTTTTGTCTTCCCAATATATTAAATTAAATAATTCAGTTAGTGTTACAGAGGAACAGTAATGGTTGAACGTATTCCTATGTCCCAAAGTGGACATACGCAGTTGAAAAATGAGCTTGAGAACTTAGAAAAAGTGGAAAGACACGAGATTGTCAAGTCCATTGAAATCGCTCGAGCTCACGGCGACTTAAAAGAAAACGCCGAGTACCACGCCGCCAAAGAACGTCAGGGGATGGTGGAAGGCCGCGTCATGGAACTCAAAGACAAGCTCGGTCGGGCTGAGGTCATTGACTGCACCTCGGTTACCACAAAACGGGCTGTCTTCGGGACGGTTGTCACGCTAATGGACATGGATACCGATGAAGAGGTGACATACCAGCTGCTCGGCCCAGAAGAGGCGGACGTGAAGGGCGGTTCCATCTCCGTTCTAGCTCCATTAGGCCGTTCCATAATAGGCAGAGAGGTAGGGGATGAGGTGATAGCTAAGACTCCCGGCGGGGTCAGAGAATTTGAGGTTATCGACATTCAGGTCGGAACTGTGTGTTAATCATCGCGGGGCGTGTTCATCGTATTTCTGTTGACATTGCCGCGACGAAAATGGTATATGTGCCCTTTTAATTTTTATTTTATTTAATCTATATAACCTTCCCGCTCTCTCTGAGATTGCAGTGAGGGCCATTATGACCGCGAGGAGGAACTATGCGTCATTACGAAACCACCTACGTTTTGCGTCCTAATTTGGGCGAAGACATGTTCAATGAGATTATTGAACGAACCAACGCTATCGTCACTGACGATGGCGGCTCAGTTATCAATATTGATCGCTGGGGAATAAAAAAGCTGGCCTATGAAGTAAAAAAAGAGACACAGGGTTGCTATGTCTACATGAACTATGCTACTCCCGGTAGCACGATCAAAGAACTTGAGCGTATTTTCCGTATTGATGATCGAGTGCTTCGTTATCTGACAGTCAAATTGGCTGAGGAGATTGATGAAGCGGGAATAGACCGGGAAAAAGAAATAATTGCCGCTGAAGCCGCCGCTAAGGTCGCTGAAGCTGAAGAATTAGTTAGGCAGGCTGAAGCAGGAGATTCCGCCAGCAATGATGAAAAAGTCGGCGCTGAACAAGAAAAATCCACCCCTGAAGAAAAGGGAAAGGAAAAAGTTGCGGATTCAGCGGAATAACTCCCCCCTCGGTTGAATAAGGATAACTCATAAGGAGATCATTATGCCCCCTCATCAAAAAATGTTTTATCGTCGTAAAGTATGCAGATTCTGTGCAGATAAAGAAATAGTTATTGACTATAAAGATGCTAAAGTGCTGAAAAATTTCGTTACTGAACGCGGTAAAATTATTCCAAAACGGATTTACGGCACCTGCGCCGCCCATCAACGTCAGGTCACCGAAGCTGTTAAACGCGCCCGGCATCTCGCCCTGTTGCCTTACACCGGTTCAATCCAGTATTAATCTTTGTTGTTCCTGATGCGTCTTTTTTCTGCGCTGTATTCGGATGCTGAAGGCGAGAAAGGAACAGCTTTGAGGAATACATCTTTTTTTTTCGCTGAAATGTTGCGGGTAGTTCGGTAAAATAATGGTGATGAATGACGAGCGATGGGGCGCATCTTTTTTTACCGTCCGAACTGCGCTGATCGCTTTCTTTTTTTTTCTGCCGATCATTCTCCCCTCGTTGTTCGCATGGGTGAGTTGCTTACTTGCGGTTCCGATCTTTTTGCTTATGCGCACCTCTGTGGACGAGCGGAAAATTGGATTGCAGATACGAAACGGTCTTATTCCGGTCGCCGCCGGAGCTCTGTTGCTCAACCAGTTTTCGCTTTTTGTTTTTTCTCTGACAATGTTGCCTTTAGGATACAGCCTGAGCCGCAGTGTGTCACAGCGAAAAACACCTGCGCAAACCGGGTTTGAAGGGAGTCTTGTTCTTGGTGTTTCTTGGCTTGTATTTTGGGCTATTTATGGCATGATTGCTGGGGTGAATCCCTATTCGTCCCTGCTCTCTCTGTTGGACAGTTCGTTGGAACAGATTAACTTGATTTATCAAGCGAATTCAGAAATGCCCGCAGATGTTCTCTATAGTCTTGAGCTGATTATAAAGGAAATGCGAGTGGTTTTGCCTGAAGTGCTACCCGGACTGCTTGCCGGAACAGTGATAGGGATCGTCTGGGTGAATATGATTGTCAGCAACAACCTGCTTCGCCGATTGGTTCCCGATAAAGTCGGCTGGCCGCAATACAGTCGCTGGCAGTTGCCGGATAAATTGGTTTGGCTTCTTATCGTTGCCGTTGCTCTCTCGCTCATTGACGTTGACAAACTCAGAGAGGTGGGCTTCTGTTTGGTGATTGTTTCAGTGCTCCTTTACTTTTTTCAGGGGGCGGCTATTTTTATTCACCTGCTTGATCGCTGGAACATACCACGTTTTCTGCGAATTATTCTATATATTATTCTTGCACTTCAAAGCTACGGGATTCTCCTGCTGGCTGTTGCGGGAATAGCGGATATCTGGGCCGATTTTCGTAAATTGGATCTGGAAGAACAATAAAACAACTAATCCTGTAACATTGGTGAGGATACCTAATGGAAGTTATACTGAAAAAAACAATTGATACTCTTGGACGTGAAGGTGAGGTCGTCAACGTCAAACCGGGTTATGCGCGCAACTACCTTATACCGCAGAAAATGGCCTCCACCGTCGACAAAGCCAATTTGGCCCGCCTACAGAGAGAGCGGGCCGCCATAGAGAAGCGTCATAAAGAGGAAAAAAAGAACGCCGAAGAACTTGCGGCTCGGCTTGAAAATGTGATCGTTGAGATCTCCCGAAAAGTGGGCGGCGAAGGACGATTGTTCGGCTCTGTCAACACAGTGGATATCGCTGACCGTTTAGCAGAACTGGGTATTACTCTTGACCGCAGAACTATTATGTTGGCTGATCCGATCAAGAAAACAGGAGAGACGAAAGTCACTGTTAAGGTCGGGTACCAAATGAGCACGGAGATTACTGTTCAGGTCGTCCCTGAAGCGGCACCGGAAGCTGTATAATATCGGTTTTGGTACACCGGTAGCACCAATTTAATCACTGCGTTAATCACCGAATTGCGCCGCCGTCAGTCGATGACGGCGCAGTTTTCAACATCTGCCTAGCAGGTATAATTCCTTCATGGCGGAGCCTTCTTTGTTTGACAGCACTTCTTTTTCCAAGCTTAGGGATAATTCATCCGTATCCTCCTCTTTTTCCGCTAAAATGGTACCACCGCAAAATGTGGAAGCGGAACAGGCTCTCCTCGGCACCATTCTCATTCAGGATAAATCTCTGTTAAAAGTAGTAGATATTCTTGCGCCTGATGATTTTTATCGTGATGCCCATAAAATTATCTTTGAAACTATGTTCACCCTGTTTGAAAGGAGTGAACCTCACGATTTGATCTGTGTAAAAAATTTATTGCGGGATCAAAACAAACTTGAGCAAATCGGCGGAGCCGCCTACTTAACTTCTATTACCGATGTTATTCCTTTTATAGGTGCTCTTGCTCATCACGCTGGTATTATTCGAAAAAAGGCTATTCTTCGTAAGTTAATCCAAAGCAGCACCGAGATTATAGCCCGTTGCTACGATGCCCCTGATGATATTGAAAGTTTGGTGGATAAAGCTGAACAGACTATTTTTGAAATAGCTCAAGATCGAAAAAAACAGGGTTTTGAATCCATGGCCAAGATTGTTCCCAAGGCGTTTAACATGGTGACTAAACTTGCCGATCGTAAAGAGCATATCACCGGTGTATCCACGGGATATGAAGAATTAGATCGCATGACTGCGGGCTTACAGCCGTCGGATTTGATTATTTTGGCTGGAAGGCCCTCAATGGGAAAGACGGCGATGGCCATGAATATGGTACAACATGCTGGGTTGATCAATAAAGTTCCTGTGGCCGTTTTCAGTCTTGAAATGTCTATGGAGCAACTGGCCCTGCGTATGCTTTGTTCTGTGGGCCGGGTGGACTCACAGCGTATTCGCACCGGACGTTTACAGGATCAGGATTGGCCCAAACTGATCAGGGCCACGGGCATGCTCACAGATGCCCCGATTTATATTGACGACACCGCCGGGCTGACCGTCTTAGAGATGCGGGCCAAGGCCAGACGACTTAAATCGGAACATAATCTCGGCTTGGTGGTGGTGGATTATCTTCAGCTCATGCAGGGGAAGGCGAAAAGTGAGAACCGTACTCAGGAGATCAGTGACATCTCCCGGTCACTTAAAGCTATGGCCAAAGAACTGGATGTTCCGGTCATCGCCCTTTCCCAGCTTAACCGGAGCTTGGAAAGCCGTACCGACAAGCGTCCCCAGCTTTCTGATCTTCGTGAATCTGGTGCGATTGAACAAGATGCTGATGTTATTATGTTTATTTATCGAGATGAAGTGTACAACAAGGCGGAAGACAATCCCAATCGGGGGATTGCCGAGCTTATTATCGGCAAACAGCGTAACGGCCCGACCGGTACGGTCAAGATGACCTTTCTCGGTCATATCACAACCTTTGAAAGCTATACTAATCAAGAACCTCCGCAGGGATATATGCCGGATAATCCAAATGGTTCAGGAAGGTTTGATTGACAATATCCAAGCAGCTGGTACAATTTGTTAGCGGTTTGTACCTGACGGAACATGCCCTCCCAAAACTGTACCTGTCAGTTCAATGTTGATTTTTCCATAATTTAGTTTTGATAGAAAACCATGAAAGATAAAGATACTAAGCAGGATGTGCAAAAGTACGATTTTAAGACCATTGAAGCAAAATGGCAGCAACGCTGGCAGGATGAAAAATCGTACAAGGTCAGAGAAGACCCAGATCGAGAAAAATACTATCTGCTAGAGATGTTCCCTTATCCGTCAGGTCGTATCCACATGGGCCATGTTCGCAACTACTCCATCGGGGATGTGGTCGCCCGCTATAAACGAATGTGCGGCTTTAATGTGTTGCATCCCATGGGCTGGGATGCCTTCGGTCTGCCTGCGGAAAATGCGGCCTTGAAGCGAGGGATTCATCCTGCTGAATGGACCTACGATAATATTAGCTATATGCGTGAGCAGCTCAAGGCTATGGGCCTGAGTTATGACTGGGATCGAGAAATCGCCACCTGTCATCCGGAATACTATCGCTGGGAGCAGTTAGTTTTTCTACAGCTCTTGGAAAAAGACTTGGTGTACCGGAAAAAAACTGTCGTCAACTGGTGTGAGGATTGCGCCACTGTCCTTGCCCGTGAGCAGGTCATCGATGGCTGCTGCTGGCGTTGCGATCAGCAGGTGGTGCCAAAAAATATGTACGGTTGGTTCCTCAAAATCACCGATTATGCCGACGAGTTGCTTGATGATCTGGATAAACTCAGCGGCTGGCCGGAAAAAGTGGTCACCATGCAGCGCAACTGGATCGGTAAAAGCCAAGGTCTTGCCTGCGATTTTCAAGTGGAAGGGCACAAAGAAAAAATCACCATTTTTACCACCCGACCGGACACCATTTTCGGCGTTACCTTTATGTCGCTGGCTGTGGAGCATCCACTCATCGACACCCTGATAGCGGATACCGAACACGAGCAACCGGTTCGCAGTTTTATCGAAGAAACCCTGCTGGAAAAGCAGCGCATAGCCTTGGATCAGGAACCGGAGAAGCACGGCATTTTTACCGGCAAATACTGCGCCAATCCCTTTAACGGGGATCGGGTACCCATTTATGTGGCCAATTTTGTTTTGATGGAATACGGCACCGGTGCGGTCATGGCAGTGCCCGCTCATGATCAGCGAGATTTTGACTTTGCTCGTAAATACAACCTGCCTGTTCGACCGGTGGTTCAACCTCTGGAGAAACTTACTGGCGAGAGCATGGAAGCGGCCTGGGAAGGAGACGGCATTTTGGCCGATTCAGCGGAGTTTAACGGTCTGTCCTCAGCTGAAGCCAAAAAAGCCATCATTGATTATGCTGCGCAAAAGGGGTTCGGCAAAGCGCATATTACTTATCGGTTGCGGGACTGGGGTGTTTCCCGCCAGCGTTATTGGGGCACGCCGATTCCGATCATCCATTGCGACGCTTGCGGCGCGGTTCCGATACCTAAAGAGCAGCTTCCAGTAGTGTTGCCCGGAGCCGAGGCCCCTTACGGCAGTCATGCCCCGCTTCATCAGCAGGAAGCGTTTTATAACACGACCTGTCCCCAATGCGGTGAGCCTGCCAAGCGGGAAACCGATACCATGGACACCTTTATGGAATCCTCCTGGTATTTCGGTCGGTATACCAGCCCGCGTAGCGAAGAGGCACCCATTGACAAAGAGGCGGCTCAATATTGGCTGTCTGTGGATCAGTATATCGGCGGGGTGGAACATGCCATTCTTCATCTGCTTTACGCTCGTTTTTTCACTAAGCTCTTGCGTGATCTCGGTTATCTGACCGTTGATGAACCCTTTGCCAATTTGCTGACTCAGGGCATGGTTATCAAAGATGGGGCCAAAATGTCAAAATCCAAGGGGAATGTGGTGGACCCACATGGCCTGATAACCCAGTACGGTGCCGACACTGTGCGTCTTTTTTCTCTGTTTGCGGCTCCGCCCGAGAGAGATTTGGAATGGAACGCTCAAGGGGTTGAAGGCAGTTTTCGCTTTCTCAACCGGGTGTTTCGATTAACCCATGCTAATCTGGACTGCTTTGCTTCTTCAGGAGATGAACGTGAAGCAACGATACCATTAATACCGCTTGACAAATTGACGCAGACAGATCGGCAGCTACACCGAAAAACCCATCAGACCATTCAGCGGGTGACCGACAGCATTGAAACAAATTTCCATTTCAACACCGCCATTTCCGGAATTATGGAGCTGGTCAATCAGATCAGCGGTGCGACAGGAGCGGAAGCGAAGCGACCCGTTGACCGCAATGTGCTCCGGGAGGCTCTCCAGACTGTGCTCATCTTGCTCTTCCCTATGGTGCCTCATTTTTGCGAAGAGCTATGGAGTGTGACCGGTCATGATCAGCCTCTGGATGATCGACAATGGCCTGTGTTTGATGCGGAGGCCGCTCAGGAAGACGAGCTAACCGTGGTGGTGCAGGTGAACGGCAAGGTGCGTTCCCGCCTTCAGGTTATTACGGATTTGCCGGAAGAGGAGATTAAAGAGAAGGCTTTGGCTGATGAACGAATAATTCATTGCATAGGTGAAGCTGATATTAAAAAAATCATTGTAGTTCAGGGCAAACTTGTTAATATTGTCTTATAGAGTCAGTGGCCGTTCATTTTTTTATTCGTACAGCCGTTGTCCATGAATTCCGTCCTTCTTATATCTTCAATTTGAATATATAAGATAAAAAAGATATAGCAAAAGGAGTACGTTGTGCCTGAAAAATTTCGGAAGCGGCCAGTTTTCCTTTGTCTTGTTTTTCTGCTTGGCGGTTGTGGATATTATTTTCCCAATGTGTACACCGGGCCGGAGGTGTCTGTATATATGCCTACTTGGAAAAATCGCACGGATAAACTCGGCATTGATAATCTCATGTATCAATCCTTGTCATCATGGTTCCAAAAATCAGATAAAATCAATCTCACCAAAAACAAAAAATTCGCAGATATGGTGCTGGCCGGAGAAATTATTTCCATTGACCTGCCCAGTATCGGCTGGAACACCGATGCCCGAACCACAGATGTCAAGCTGGAGTTGAGGTTGCGTTACGTATTAAAGGATTTGAAGAACGGTAAGATTCTCTGGGAAGTGCCTAATGATCTTTGGACGGAAAATTATAATGCGTTGACAGAAAAAGCCGATAATGATGAGGATGCGATAAAGCAAATCCTGGACGAAGTTTCCGAAAAAATTTATCTTGGTGCCGTGGCCAAGATTCGTAAAATAAATTGGGAACAGCCTGTTCACTAATCTGATGATGTTTTTCCCTCTGCGGGTTGTAAAAAAGGCATAACAGTAAAATGCGGCTCTGTTCATCTTTCTTGAACAGAGCCGCACTTGATTCCGCACAATGTGTTGTCGATGTATCTGTTTGTGAAAAAGGCAAGACCTTGTTGATGTGCTCAAATTCATCCTTGTTGTCCAACTTAGAATACAGCAGAAAAAGTGAAAAAGTGAAAAAATTAGTATAATCATTAAAAACAGCTTCATATATATTATTATCTGGCGTATAGTCAAAAAATGGAGACATACCGGTCGGCTCAGTCCTGCCGGATAACCAAAGCAATGTTAATGAGGAAATTAGATGAATTACGGTGTGGTCAGTCAGGAACAGCTTGAAAGAATTGATGAAATCCTGTCGGAGCAGCTCATCAAGATAGGGGTGGACTGTGTCATCATTATTGATATGGCGGGGAATATTATAACAGCTAAGGACAATGGTGCTGCCAAGTATGATGTATATTCTTTCGCAGCTTTGGCGGCCGGTAACTTCGCCACAGTCGATGCCATGGCGAAACTTGTTGGAGAACAGGAGTTTTCGTTACTTTTTCATAAGGGAACGGATTGCAATATTCACTTTTCAAAAATTGACGAGGAGCTATTGTTGATCACTATGTTCGGCAAACATATTTCACTTGGTTTTCTCAGGCTGAATGTTGTTAAGGCACTGGAACAGATAAGAAAACTTTGGGCCGGTAAATAATTTTTTTTGGCGTTTATCCGAGTGCCTCATATCGCCTCCACTTAAAGCGTTTAATCCTACGAGCAGGAGAAAAGCATTGAGCTTTATTAATTTACGTGAAAAAATCGTACAGGTCAAAGTTGTCTATTACGGTCCGGGAAGGGGCGGAAAAACTTCCAATCTTGAATATATAAACCGTAAGTTCAGCAAACAGATTCAGTCGGAAATGGTCAGCCTGAAAACTCATGGTGATCGAACGCTGTTTTTTGATTTCCTCCCTTTTGATATGGGCAAGATCAAAGGCTATGAGTTGAAGATTCAGCTTTATACCGTGCCAGGACAGGTAAAATACAACGCCACCCGTAAATTGGTGCTCAAGGGCGTTGACGGTCTTGTTTTTGTGGCGGATGCTCAGGAGGCCATGCGGGAAAAAAATATCCGTTCGCTGAATCAGCTACATGAGAATCTCAAAGGTTATAAGGAATCCATTTTTAAAATTCCCCTTGTTATGCAGTATAATAAAGTTGATCTGCGCAATCAGGGAATTCCCGTGCTGCCCACCGCTGTGCTGGAAAAAGACCTGAATAGTAAATTAAAAGTGCCGTCCTTTGAAGCTAGTGCGTTGACAGGGTATAATGTTCCTGAAACGCTGAAAAAAATAATTTCTTCCACCGTGGTTTCAGTGCAAAAGAAACTTTTGTAAAGGGATAGATTAATGGTATGGGTACGTTGAGTACTGACACCTCAGACGAGTCCAGATAAGATTATGCCTCCAGCAACAGACGAATTTGAAGACCTCACGCAATTCGCAGACGAATCGTTTGACACCGATGAAGTTGATTTGTTTGAATTTACCGATGATGATGATTCTCCTCTCCTTCGTCTAAAGTCGATCGTTCTCTCTCTGGACTGGGATATCACAGAGGAAACTCTGGCCGAATTAAATGAAGAACTAACAAATTTACGTTCCTTGTGGGAAGGCGACAAGGTAGCACAGATTTATCTTCAGGCTATGGATAATGTGGGAAAATATCTCCAAGCGGAAGGAGCTTATGCCCATACTAATGCCATTAAACTGTTGCTCACCCTGTACTATAATTACGAAAAAATAATTTCTTCCACGAATATCAGCGGCGCAACCATAACTGCGATGCTCAAGGCCGATATTCGTAAATTTAAAGTTCTTCAGTATCAAATAGGGAAGGTCGTCCGTAATGATCCCGTCGCCACCGAAAAAGTGGATGCGAAGAAGGCTGAGGACGTTGTCAAACAGCCGAAGGATAAAACCGACGATCCGCTCGGCAGTATGGAGGCTACCATTCTTGGCTTGGAATGGGAGGTCACTCCTGATGGGCTTGAAAAATTTGAGGCAGAGGCCACGGAATTGCAGCTACATTTGGGTGACAATCATGACGCTCAGATTTTAGTTAGGGGTATAAGAGCCTTGGGTGCTTATATCCGCGAAGAGCAGTCGAATGCTCATCCTGATTCTTTTACAATTCTCCATTCTTTTTATGACGCATTAAAACTTCTGATTCAGGATACCAATCTTACTGCGGAACAACGGAAACAAGTTCTAATTGAGCAAATCAGCAGCCTGAACAGCCTGAAAGCAATTATAGCTCAATCAGATGCCGATGCAGAAGCGGCGGAAGCACAAGAAGCGGCAATAGAGGATGATGCAACAGAACTGGAAATTGGGATTACGGAAGAAAGTCAAGATTTGTCAGTCGTTGAAGAAACTTCTTTAGGAAAAGATGAACTGACTTTTGATTTTGAGGACGAAGACGTTGACTTCGACATGTCCGGCTTTGCTGAAGACGATGATCCCGCTGTCGGCGGTTCTGCCCTTCAGGATCAAGTTGACGATGAATTTTTTCTTGATGAGGATGCTGTTCAGCCTGTTGATAATCCAATAACAGATGACTTGATGAGCGATGAACTTTCCAGCGGCTTGGAGGATGAGGATACTCTCAGCATAGATTTTGAATCCGACAACACATCAGAAAATACTCTTAATTTTGACGAAGACGACGATCTGTTTCAAAATAATCAGGAATCGACCTCCAGTGATGATGAATTTGTCACTCCGGCACTTGCGGATGCCGATGAAGAAGAAAGCTTTGCTAATGATTTTTCATCAGCTCAAATTGGTGATGAAAAAGCCGCTGAACTTGATGAAAAACTCGATTCGTTTTTTAATTTCGACGATGATTTTTCTGAAGAACAGCCGCAGGACAAAGCTGCTTCTGATGATGAAGCTCTCAGTTTAGACGATGAGCTTGAAGAAACGGCGCGGGAAGATATTGAGTCGGCTGTTTCAGCGAATATCAGCGATGATGGCACTCTTGTCTTGGAAGGCTTTGAGGATGATGACGAGGAAGACGATGAACTTGATTCATTTTTCAATTTTGATGATGAATTAGAGGATGAACCGCAGGCGCAGACACAGGTTGACACCGTTGCGGACGATGACGGATTAGGTTTGCCCCCTGATACTAACGAGCTCACACTTGATTTGGAAAAACCTGACGAAGATCAAGACGGTGATCAAGTTATTGCGGCCCTTGCCGATGTTGATGAAGAGGAGCAGGGCTTCAATGAAAATACTGCATCTGTGGGCATTGAAGATGAAAAAGCCGCTGAACTTGATGAAAAACTCGATTCGTTTTTTGATTTCAGCAATGATGAGCAGCTAGAAGATGACAGTCCGGCTGAATTTCAAAGCGAGGAAGAAGAGATGGGAGAATCTGACAGTGAGAAGCCGACAGCCAAAAAAAATGATGATTCAGTCATTGCCGTTCTCGAAGACGATGAAGAAAATTCGCGTGACAGCGGATTAGGTAATTCCGGCTTATTCGATGATGTGAAACAGGAGGATGACAGCGGCGACGAACTTGATTCATTTTTCAATGTCGATGATGATGTTGCAGTGAATAGCGGAAAAAATAATATAGAAGAAAATGATAAATTTAGTGATGAGGTTGTAATGGCACTTGATGAAAAGGACTCTTCTGATAGTGATATTTTTACTCCATCCTTTGAAGATGACGAGGCATCGGATGACCTGCTTGATTCATTTTTTGATTTGGAGGATGAACAGGAAAATATTCAGTCACCAGAAAATTCCGGAAATAAAGATGATATTGCTGAACTCGATGATGAATTTATAACAGCGATTGACGGAGACGAATCTTATAACACTGATGCTGGAGGGTTATCTCCGGCTCTTAAAAATGATCCGGCTGTCAGTTTTTTGGAAAGCGATACCGCTGACTCTTCAGCGGAGGAACTGGACTCCTTTTTTGGTCTGGAGGATGAACTTGAAGACGGTGTGACAGCGAAAATCGGGAACGAAAAAGAAGCCTCCGACGATTTTGCTGATGATTTTTCCTTATCGCTTGACGGAGAAGACGCTCTGGAAGAGGACTCCTTTTTCGATGCGGGAGATAATTTTGAAGAGAGTATGACAGCGGAAATCGGGAGCAAAAAAGACATCTCCGATGATTTCGCCCTATCGCTGGATGGAGAAGGCTCTACTGAGGAAGCAGTTTCCGAAGACTCCTTCACCTCGGCTTTTGGAGATGACGCTCTGAAAGAGGACTCCTTTTTTGATGCGGAAGATGATTTTGAAGAGAGTGTGACAGCGGAAATCGGGAGCAAAAAAGACATCTCCACTGATCCCGACGATGATTTCGCCTTATCGCTGGATGGAGAAGGCTCTACTGAGGAAGCAGTTTCCGAAGACTCCTTCACCTCGGCTTTTGGAGATGACGCTCTG
>RCNA010000844.1_pt1 | contig 13520 bp, 14 predicted proteins | sample 2041331 | NCBI WGS metagenome assembly RCNA01 (sample SAMN09708233, study PRJNA481090) | Marine sediment metagenome, whole genome shotgun sequencing project. | reverse complement strand
AAACAGATGGCAACAGTTTTGGGATAAAATTATTCAGTTTGGAGTCCAGCATCAAACGGCTTGACACATTATATTAAAGCCTCACCCCTCCGACTGACCGGTAGCCACCTCTTCTTTGACCGGCAAGACCCGGACTGCGGTTGTCTCATCACCGGCACCGAGAGCGGCAGCACAGCGCAGAGCCAGTTCGCCAGCATAAGCGACAGCGAGATTCTGGTAGTGCCCCATATTCCGGCCCAGGCCAACCCGTGGAACAACGAGTACACGGTGTCCGTCACCACCCGGTATACAGAACACGGCTCAATCCGCACTGGCACCTACGGCCGCAAACTGCGCTCCCCCCTGAGCGTACCGGGCATAGGTGCCGAGCCAGCCGAGACCGGTATTCTTACCAACAATGCCGTTGCTCCGTATGTGAGCATTATCGATACCACAGTGTCGGCAAATGAACGTCTGCGTATTCAGGTGGACTTCAGCCCGCAGGCGGATCAGCTTTCTTTTACGTTGCTTGATCTGCGGGACGAAGGCGCAACCGGGGTGATGGTCCCGGTGACCGGAAACGGGGAGTACACGCTGCCCGATTTTGCCGGTTCCGCAGTGAGTTCCTTGAATGTCCTGGTAAACAACTATGCGGATTTAAAGACCATGATCCGCAACGATTACGACGGTCGGCTGGTGGATATTTTGGATGTGGAGATGTAGGCGGGCAGAGGGAAAGATAGATTTCTTGCCTTCAGGTGAATACTTCGGTAGGTTATAATATGCATCACCGGAAAAAAATAACACCCAAACCCAAAACATGAACTGTTCTTTGTTGATACAGGCTATCGTCCTCAATCCTAAGTATAGATTAACCCTCTCTCTTTATTTATTATGAAAAAACTATTTCTGTTGTTTATCTCGGCTCTTCTTGTCTCAGGTTGTACATCTCTCAAACCAACTAAAACATCTCTCAGATCAACTAAAGTCACCAAATCAAACAAAGTCACCGCTTTTAAAAGATGTGTCGCCGCAGGCAATCCGGTCATGGAATCCTACCCCAGACAGTGCCGTTCTGGTGGCCATACCTTTACTGAAGAGATTTAGTAAACCTTTGGGCGGGGGGCAATGCGGACGGGTGCGTTTATTGTGCATAACCATCAACCATCGGGTAAGTCTTTTTGAACAATCCTTCCTTATTGGGTAATATACATTAAACTCAACTAAAAACAGGAGATAACAAATGAAAACTTTGAACATGTTGTTAACAGTATGCGCACTCTTCCTTCTCAGCGGATGCCTTTTCACAAAAGTTGTGACTGTTCCAATGCGTTTAGGCGGGGCTGTAATCTCAATTGTTCCCATAGTTGGTAATACTGCTCATGATGCCATTGACGGTGCGGCAGCGATAGTTGATGAAGTCCCGCTTTAATTTTTTTGGAGGAAAGAGCCTTTCAGAAACCCATTGTTTAAGCAGAGGAGAAAAATGAAGATAGTAATTTTAGCCTTGTTGCTCTTGTTATCCAAGTTTTTCTTATGCGCACTCAGCCTGCGATGCGCCAAGAGACGACTTTGACGGGTTATATTGTCGGAACAAGGTGTAATAGATCGGCGACAGAAAGCTGGAAGTGGTACGGGCGGTTCGCGAACCGCCCCTCCGGGTCTGTTGCAACGTAACTGACTGCCCCAAAGGGGCTATATATCAGCCCGAAATAACACTCCGGGCATTCTTCTTCAATACTCTATGTTCCTACCAACCACCAAAAAAGAACTTTGCCAACTCGGCTGGGATCGCCCTGACATCATTCTGGTCAGCGGCGACGCTTATATCGACTCCCCCTTTATCGGCACAGCCGTGATTGGTCGGGTGCTAGCCGATGCTGGATTCCGTGTCGGGATCATCGCCCAGCCCGACCTCAAGGGCGATGATATTCGTCGTCTCGGCGAACCCAAGCTGTTCTGGGGCGTGAGCGGCGGCTGTGTGGACTCGATGGTGGCCAATCGCACGGCCTCTGGGCGCAGGCGGAAAAAGGACGACTATACCCCCGGCGGTGAGAACACCCGCAGACCGGATCGGGCCGTGCTGGTCTACACCAACCTGATCCGTGCCCATTTTAAGAACACCTGTCCCATTGTCTTGGGTGGCATTGAGGCCAGTCTGCGCCGCATCGCCCATTATGATGCCTGGTCTAACTCGGTGCGCCGTTCCGTACTTCTTGATGCCAAGGCGGATTATCTGCTCTACGGCATGGCGGAGCGGGCCGTAGTTGAGCTAGCTGCTTGCCTACGGCAGGGAAATGACCCGCACGAAATTCGGGGGCTCAGTTATCTCACCCCAGAACCGCCCCCGGAATATCTGGAACTGCCCTCCTATGAGCAGGTCGCTGGAAGCGGCAAAAAAGAGAAACAGGCCTTCACTCGTATGTTCCGCCTTTTCTACGAAAACAACGACGCACTCACCGCTCAAGGGCTGGTCCAGCGGCACGGCAACCGCTATGTTGTCCAGAACCCGCCCCAGCCGGTGCCATCTTCGCAGGAACTGGATTATATCCACAGCTTGGATTATCAGCTAGATTTGCATCCCTATCATCGGCAACACGGTACGGTTCGGGCTTTAGAGACCATCCGCTTTTCCCTGAGCACCCATCGGGGCTGCTACGGCGAATGCAACTTCTGCGCCATCGCCGTGCATCAAGGCCGCACGGTCAGTCAGCGGAGTAGGAAGTCCATTGTTGATGAGGCGAAACGCCTGACCGCCCGTCCTGACTTTAAGGGGAGGATTCACGACGTAGGCGGGCCTACCGCTAATATGTACGGGTTTGAATGCCGGAAAAAACTGAACAAAGGGTGCTGCTCGGATAAACGCTGCCTGTTCCCGAACAAATGCAAGGGCATGATTGTGGATCATGGAGAACAGCTGCGTCTGCTTGAAGAATTGCGCAATCTGAAAGGGATGAAAAAGGTGGTGGTGTCTTCCGGTATCCGCTATGACCTGATTCTGGAGGATCGCAAGAACGGACTGAAGTATCTGCGGCAAGCGGTACGGCACCATGTTTCCGGCCAGATGAAGGTGGCCCCGGAGCATTGCCAAGACAATGTGCTGGCCTGCATGGGTAAGACAGGCCGGGAAATCCTGCTTAAATTCCGGGAGCTATTCAACCGGATGACCGCTGAGGAGGGGTTGCCCCAGTTCCTCACCTACTACATTATTGCGGCTCATCCCGGTTGTCGGCAGCAGGATATGGTGGCCCTGAAGAACTTTGCCAGCAGGGAGCTGAAGGTGCTGCCGAGGCAGGTGCAGCTTTTCACGCCGACTCCTTCAACTTGGTCGACGCTTATGTACTGGACAGAGGAGAATCCTTTTACCGACAAGCCTTGTTTTGTGGAAAAGGACAGTTCGGCACGGGAACGGCAGAAGGCGGTGCTGACCGGGGCGGCAACATATAATAGGCAAAATAAACAGCACCACTTAAAGAAGAACAAGTAGCACTTACTCTACCTTTTCCGCTTGCTTAATTGAATTATACTGTATTCTTCCATATCCTTAGAAAGGATATCGTTGCCAAAATACAGGCCGCTCTGTATCCTGTCCGCAGAGAGATAAAATTAAATGTATCAGACCTACCCCGGAGACCCATGAACAAAAAAAAATTGCTCAATCCCTATGCTAACCTGACCCTAAGGCGTCAGCTTTTTATGGAAGCTCGTGCTATGGCGGAATTTGCCCTCTCTAAAGGTAAAAAAATACCACTGAAGGTTGTTCAGATAATAGAGGGGTTCGAAGATGAATTTAAAAACGAAGCGGCATTAAAGGTAGGTGAAGCTGATCCAGAAACTTCATCTTTCGATTCCACCGTTGTTGAAGCGGATGCGCCCAAAGGAGATATCGAACTCTTGGTAGCGACCCACGATATATTGGCAGACCTTTTAATACCCGCCACGCCAAAAACTATCCTGCTGCTGGATATAGAACAGGAGATGGGAGGACTACTCCGTTTTCTTGGTCCGGTGGGCTTAGTGAGAAAGATGATGCTGGTCGCTATTGTCTCCATTGCGATTTTCATAATTCTACCCAGTACGGGAGCTGTGGATCCAATTACAGGTGTTGGTTTTTTTAAAGGCGGAACCAAGATGGCCACGAGCCTGCTGTTTTATCTGTCCGCCGCAGCACTGGGAGCCTCGTTTTCCGCCCTCTATACTGCCAATACTTTTATAACTGACGGCACATTTGACCCTACGCATTCAGCTTCTTACTGGATACGATTCATGCTCGGACTGATTTCCGGACTAATTTTGTCGATATTTATCAGCGGAAATGCTGTATCGGAAAATGGCTCCCTTCTCAATCCAGAATTGACAGGCCCGCTACTGGCCTTACTCGGAGGATTTTCTGCCGAGCTCTTTTTCACCTTTCTCAATCGGATGGTTGAAACAATGAAATCGCTCTTTACGGGCAGCGCCAAGGCTATAATTGCCAACAAGGCTCAGGAAAACCAAGTTAAAATGGAGGGAATGGCTGTAGAAGGGCGTATGAAGTTGGCGGGTGACCTTCTGAAGATGCAGCAGGAACTGGGAAAAACCCCTGATCCAGATCAGGTGCTGGAACAGTTGAACCATATGATGATCGGCCTGCTGCCGGAAAAGGATGCGGCCGACACCTTCAATCATTCCTTAGAAAGTAAGGTGAGCTCCGGCACCTCATGACCGGGCCGACGGGGGCTGTTCAGTGAAAGAAGGGTTGTGGGTCAGGCCGAGGCGTGAACCCCCGACCCTGTTCTGGAATCAGTGCTGTGCGGAATCTGTTGTTTTTTGTTTAAGAACCGACATGACCGTGGACAGCTCAATGAGCACACCCAATCCCTCCTGCACTTCCGGGCGTTTGAGGGCGGAAATCATGCCGAATATTCCGGTGATTGGTTTTGTCTCAGTAAGGTCGATTTCCTTCATCTTGTCGGACACCCGCTCACCGATGTCAAGCATATGCTCAAAGTCATCAAATAGGCCACGTTTTTTGAGGCTATCTAAACGTTCAATAAGCTCATTAACGGCCTGATTGACCAAGGGGGCGGCATCCTTCTTCATATTTACGATAGAACTGAGCATCTTCATGGCTTCGGCGATATTGCCCATATTGAGGATGAACTGCTTGAGTAGCTCCTGCAGCTCCTCACCGTCAAATGCATGCAGAGCTCCCTGCATACGGACAGTTAGCTCCTGAAACATATCCTTGCTGTACGGCTCAAAGTCCCTTTTGAAATCCATGACGCTGTTTAGGGTTTTGACGGCCTCCTCAATATTCTTGCTGGATGCCAGCGACCGACCGACCATGTCCCCGACCTCTTCCAGATCCACCCGTTTGTCCAAGCCGCTCAGACGGGCCGTGGTCTCACGCACTATAGAGTGGATTAGGGGTTCCAGCTCCTGCTTCAGCTCCACATAGGGTCTGACAGCCCGTTTGGCCTCCCGCACTTCCTCGGTGAGCTCGTCGAGCCGGGCGAGAATTTTCTCTTCATTGGTCATAATGCTCTCCCTTAATCCTGAACCTTACCCGCAAGAGACATCTGGGCCTCAAGCGGTAATTCCTCACCGGTCAGCAATTTGTTCCAGTACACCCATTTGAACATCATCTTGCCCCAATGGTTTGCCTTGGAGTCGCCGAGGAGAGAAAAGGGTCCGAGGCCAGGCAGCGGGAATTTACCAGGCAGGGGCTCATATTCATAGTTGAAGTCAATGAGAGAGGCCTTGCCATAGCCGGTCTCGATGAAACAGTTAGAATGACCATCAAAATCGGGTCGAACAGGATCGCCGTTGATCTCGCGCATGAAATTTTCTACCATGATTTCTGCAGAGAAATGGGCTACCGAACCTGCCTTGGAGGTAGGAATGGTTGTGTTGTCGCCAAGGACATACATATTTTTATGCTGTTCTGCCTGCAAGGTATGGTTATTCGTTTTGACGTAGCCGACCTCATCCATAGCGACCTCGGAGTCGACCAGATAACGAGCTCCCACATTGGGTGGAATGGAAACCAGCAAATCCCACTCAATTTCGTCACCGGATGCAGAGATCAGTTTATTATTGGTGCAGTCAACCTCGGCAAGGATAAAATCTGCGGTGACCTTGATTTCATCATCTTGGTAAAGTAGGCAGAGGCCTTGGGCTTGGTAAAGGCACCGGTCATAGGTGTGACAAAATGGATTTCAATATCATCACGGACCCCTCGCTCGGCAAAGAACCAATCCGCGAGATAGACAAACTCCAGCGGAGCAACCGGGCATTTGTAGGGAAATTCCGCAATATTCAGCACCAGCTTACCACTTTTGAAGGTACGCAACTGTTTTTCCAGATTCACGGCCCCTTCCAGGGTGTAAAAGTCAAAAACTTTAGTCTGCCAGCCGTTCATCATGCCTGGAATTTCTTCCGGCGCAAGACCCACACCGGTACAGACGATGATTTTGTCGTATTCATATTTACCGGCTGTGGTCTCCACAGTTTGTGTCTCTGTGTCAACGCCAACAATCTCGTCAATAACAAAGTTGATACCCTTGCCGATAAACTCGCTCCGGCTACGGACAAGCTCCTCGGCCTTGTACATACCAAAGGGGATAAAAATGAGACCAGGCTGATAAAGATGTTTGTCGTCTTTATCAATAATTGTGATAGACCATTCGTCACGATCTAGCAACTTGCGCAACTTATTCGCAACCATTGTCCCTGCGCAACCCGCTCCAAGAATAACCAACTTCTTCATATTTCATCTCTACGTTGAAATTTCTGTACAGTTGACCGAAAAATCTGACCAACTCCTGTCACGAAAAATTGTAACTATCACCGGCAGCAGGTTGTATGAATCTGTAATCACAAAACTTATGTGCCTCGTGCGTCAAGTTCACGAAATCGGAACCTCATTATTGTGGTATACTACAAAGTATCCTGACGGTCAAATGATAATTCGCTGCGAGATGGTGCTGTTTTCGATAATCATCGCCTCAAACGAATATGCCTAATTTTCGGTTAACACATGGGCTCAGTCATAAATAAGGCAGGTATATCGCTCAAGCAGTTTTTCTGTTTCGGCATCCAGATCTGAAGCGACCTCGTGGATCTGGTATTCGTGGTGACAATTACAGCATCTGAGTCGAACTCGACGGCATTGCCGGTTGACTTCCAGTTTATGACCGCATTTTCTGCATTGCATAGCCGAGTGCCTCAACCGACGAGCTGTGTTCTGGTGAAAATAGATTTCAGGGGATACCCAGCCTTAGCAAGCACTTCAGCCCCACCTTCTTCACGATCCACCACAGTGACAACCAGCCCCACCTTGAATCCTTCATTTTCAACCCGTTCAATAACCTTAATCAGGGTGCCGCCTGTGGTGACCACGTCCTCGACCAGAGCGACGAAACTTCCCAGCTCCAAGTTATTTTTGCCTTCTATGAAATTGCCGGTGCCGTGCCCTTTCGCCTCTTTGCGGACGATAAAGGCAGGAATAGGGCTGTTCTCAAGATGGCTAACAATGGACACTGCCGTGACAAGCGGATCTGCGCCCAGGGTCATGCCGCCGACACTGTTGATGGCTTCTGGGGCTTCTTTGATCAGTTCAAAAAGCAGGCGACCGCACAGGTAGCCGCCTTCGGCATCAAGGGTGGTCTGTTTACCGTCAATATAAAAATCCGAGGTTTTACCTGAAGTCAGGGTGAAGCTTCCTTTTCGGTATGATTTCTCCAAAAGCAATGCCTTGAGTTTTTGCCGTTCGTCTGCGGTGTTCATATATTTTATCCTTTTGTTGTTCTTTTGGTGTTTAATATAGTGAGTACAATGTCTGATTTGTCTTTTCTGTAGATGCTGTGGCAACTTAACAGTATACCTGTCATACTGCTTATGTTAGTGCTTTTTTTCCGAAAGGTATTGAGCCGCTTCTTGGGCTGCGCCGTGGAAGGTATCCGGCAGCCTGTTTGTCGCTTTGGAAAGAGGAAACCATTCTCTGGTTCTGTCTGTTTCCCAGTCTTCTGTTTGGCTGACCACTGTTGCGAGGTAGAAAGTGAAGCGTATTGCCTTGATTGCCTTGCCGTCCACCGATAATTCAATGGGTGTCATTTTTTTTCCTATTTCAACACAATAACCGGATTCTTCCTCACATTCCCGTTTGGCTGCGGTTTTCCGTGACTCTCCTTTTTCAACGCCTCCAATCGGAAACACCCACGAGCCTTTTGTCTTGCGGGCCGTCACGAGCAGTACGAGCGGTTCTTTGCCGTTTTTGTATTTTTTTGTATATTTGTAAGCGATTACGCCAGCTTTTTCTTTCACTGATTTTTCGACCTGCTTCATGTGCTTGCTCCTTGATTTTATCCTGATGTTTCTTTAACAAATCCTGATCGCCAATTTATAGAGTCGAAGCTTCACCGCAGCACCTATGATTCTTTTAAACTGGGCTGGTGAAAAAATACAAAATACCGCCTTTGCCGATTTATGCAAAGAATTTTCCCGTTTATCCTGATGCCTTGTTTTTTCAGTGTCCTTTGCAGAGCGTATATGATATCATTTTTTTCATGTTTGTTCGATAATATCTCAATGTGAAAAATTCAATCCATCCTTCTGTTACGACGAGTTACGCGATATATTTTGCGAAACGTTACTTTGTTGCTCCAGAAGAAATATAAATATTATTAGGGGTCACCATGTGCGGAATAGTAGGTTACACCGGGGATCGTAAAGTGATCCCGGTTCTGTTGGAAGGATTACGTCGTTTAGAGTACCGGGGATATGACTCAGCTGGCCTTGTTTATCAGTATGAAAACGAACTGGTCAAGTTTCGCGCCGCTGGCAAGTTGGTGAATTTGGAAAAGGTGGTTGACGAGAACATAGGGGTAGACGCGCATACCGGCCTGGGACATACCCGTTGGGCCACCCATGGAGCACCGACTAAGGACAACGCCCATCCTCACACCGACTGCACCGGCGAACTCGTGGTGGTACATAACGGTATTATTGAAAATTACGGCCAGCTTAAACGGGAGCTTGCTGAGGAAGGTCATACCTTTTCCTCTGAAACAGACACCGAGGTGCTAGCGCATCTTGTTGAGAAATATCTTGAGGATGACCTAACGGTCGCTGTGCGTAAGGCCTTGGCGCGGGTGGAGGGTTCCTACGCTCTCGGTGTGATGTGGGCGAAAGAACCGGGAAGATTGGTGGCCGCCCGCAATCAGAGTCCTTTGGTTATGGGTGTGGATGATGATGCCTGCTATGTGGCTTCGGATATCCCGGCCCTGCTGCCTTACACCAAGAAAGTTATCTTTCTTGATGACCATGAGCTGGTTGTTCTGGAAAAGGGTTCTTATTCCATTATTGGGGTTGATGACGGGCTCAAAATTAAAAAGGAAATTAAGACGATAAATTGGAATGCGGCCATGGCAGAAAAGGCCGGTTATAAACATTTCATGCTTAAGGAAATCTATGAGCAGCCTCAGGCTATCCTCAACACGGTGAGCGGCAGGATCATCCCGGACACCGGCGAGATTGATCTGCCGGAAATCGGTCTTTCCGACGAGGAACTCGGCAAGATTGAGAGGATCGCTCTGGTGGCCTGCGGAACCTCCTGGCATGCAGCTCTGGTGGCCAAATACTGGATTGAAAAATGGGCAGGTATCCCCGTGGATGTGGATATTGCCTCGGAATTTCGCTATCGCAGGCTGTTGCTGAATAAACGGGTTCTGACCGTATCCATTTCCCAGTCCGGCGAGACCGCAGATACCTTGGCCGGTATCCGGCTGGCCGCATCGCTTAATTCTAGAGTGGTGACCATCTGTAACGTGGTCGGTTCCACCATGACCAGAGAAGCTGACGGGGTTATCTACACCCATGCCGGTCCTGAAATCGGGGTCGCTTCAACGAAAGCCTTCACCAGCCAGTTGGCAGCCTTGTTTCTGCTGACGCTGTATCTCGGACAGGTGCGCCAAACTATTGACCGAGCGAAACTGAAGGAGCTGGGTACCGCTCTGGTTGATGTCGCCGCAGTTATCAATGTCATTCTGCCCACCATGCAGACGCGGATTCGGGAGATGATTGAAGGGTATTATAATGCCAAGGATTTTCTTTTTGTCGGGCGCGGTTTAAATTTCCCTATCGCTTTGGAAGGAGCGTTAAAACTGAAAGAAATTTCCTATATTCATGCGGAAGGCTATGCCGCCGGTGAGTTGAAACACGGCCCCATCGCTTTGATTGATAAAGATATGCCGGTTATGGCCTTGGTGCCGCAGGATGCTGTCTACCAGAAGACGGTTTCCAATATTGAGGAGATCAAGGCCCGCCAAGGCAGGTTGCTGCTGATCGGTACAGAAGGAGATGAGCATCTCGCCAGCCTAACTAATGATGTCCTCTATCTCCCCAAAGTGCATGAGGAACTCAACCCGTTGCTCTATACTATACCAACTCAGCTTCTTTCTTACGAGATCGCCAACCGTCTCGGCTGTGATGTTGATCAGCCGAGAAATTTGGCCAAAAGTGTGACTGTGGAGTAAGTATTTCAGATGCGAAAAAATACTAAAACCCCTCGCCTTTTGCGTCTGTGCAGACAATATAGCGGCAAAGCTGGTAAGGCAAACTCGTGATCACTATAGGCATCGAACATCTCATCGCTGAACCGCCCTCCTCCTTTGCGGGCAAACGCCTCGCTCTGCTTTGCAATCAGGCATCTACGGATCGGCATTTCCGCCACAGCCGCGATTTGATCATCAAGGCCTTTCCCGGTCAGCTCACCTGTCTGTTTTCACCCCAGCACGGTTTTTTCAGTGAAAAGCAGGACAATATGATCGAATCCGACCATGCGACGGATGCGGTCAGCGGCCTGCCGGTTTTTTCTCTGTACGGCGAGACCCGCAAACCGACAGCCGCCATGTTTGCGGGTTTTGATATTTTGCTCATTGACTTCCAGGATGTGGGGACACGGGTATATACCTTTATCTGGACCGTGATTCATTGTCTGGAGCGGGCGGCTGCAACCGGAAAAAAAGTGGTGGTGCTGGATCGGCCCAACCCGGTGGGCGGCCAAATCGTTGAAGGCAATTTGCTTAAACCGGAGTTCCGCTCCTTTGTCGGTTTGTATGAAATTCCCATGCGGCATGGCCTGACCATGGGTGAACTGGCCCTGCTCTGCAATCGAGAAATGGGCATTCAGGCTGATCTTGAAGTAATTAAAATGCAAGGCTGGCAGCGAGCAATGTTTTTTGCTGACACTGATTTTCCCTGGGTCTTTCCCTCACCCAATATGCCCACGCCCTTGACTGCCCTTGTTTATCCAGGGCAGGTAATCTGGGAGGGAACCAATATCTCCGAGGGACGGGGCACGACCTTGCCCTTTGAGCTGATCGGTGCACCGTTTATCGACCCTGCTCAGGTGCTGGACAGGCTCTCCGGCCTTGATCTTCCGGGCTGCGTACTTAGGCCCCTTATGTTTGAGCCGACTTCAGGCAAATGGGCCGGGCAGTCCTGTTCCGGTTTTCAACTCCATGTCACTACACCACAATGTTTCCTTTCCTACCGACTCAGTCTCGCCCTATTGCAGGCTTTTTTTACGCTGTACCCGGATGAATTCGCCTATAAACAACCGCCTTATGAATATGAACACGAACTGTTGCCTATGGATCTTATTCTCGGTGATCAGGAATTGCGCAATGTCTTGGAAGAGGGAACGGATATTTTGGAAATTGAGCAATCCTGGCAGGAGGAATTGGCGGAGTTTGATGGCTTGCGTAGGTCTTTTTTTCTTTATCCGCAACTACTCAACCACTAAAGTAGCAGCTTCCCGTGACGGATCAACCACAACATATTGTATGTTTACTCACGTAAAGCAGGAACTTCAGGACAAAACAGGCTTCCTGAGCCAGCTAAAATAGGCCATTTTTGCAGATAAACCATAATATATAGTGGTTTATGGTTCGAGCAATTCTGCATCTGGTGGCTGAGTAGTTACCTTTATCCCGGTTGATCAAACCGCCAAAAAAAACAAAGGAAAGCAGAAAAAAGACAGCAAATATTCACATTGAGCGGGTTACAAGATGCAAAAAATGAGTTAAAATAACAGGTAGACTTTTTTGCCGCTACCATTAGGTAACACGCTATAAACAAATAACAATTCGAGTCAATCTACTATCTGCTCTTTGTTTTTTTCCCTACTCGATTAGTTACGATTTTAACCTGCTGGAGCAGGGTGAAATTACCAGATGAATTGTCCAGCAGAGGTTACTCGAAAAAAGATATTTCTTGTAACTGCCCTAATATCCTGTTTTTACTAGTAACTTTAATTAATAATTAATAATTAATCAGATTCAAACCCGCTCAATGTGAGCAAATACAAAAATAGCTTGCTTTTCACGATGCAACATGCTACATCAAAAAAGAGTAGAATAGACAACAAATTAGGAAGGATTCTCATTTTTTCACTAGAGCGGGTCTCCTACAGAGCAAAAATTCTGCTCGGTCCGATCAAACATCCTGCTGCACTTTTAAAATAACAAGCCACTATAATTTAATTGCAAGGTGAAAAACCATGGGTGCATGTGAAAGCAATAGACAGTTACTGACTGCTAAAATTGATAAACTGAAGTGTAATGCAGAAAAAATAAAATATTACCTTAGCTTTACACTTGAGACAGAGCTGAAGAACAAGAAGAAATGTCGCGATACATGGATAGAGTGCCTTAAGAAACGGGAAGAAAGAAAAAATAAAGTACAGCAGGAAATGAATTCTGCTTTTATTCCTTGTTTTGTTAAAAAAAAGGCTGATGAATTTCTCGATTGTTTAAAATGCTATCGATGGACTACTGCTTGTGTATTGTATAAAAAACAGGAGGTTGTCCTGGCTGAAAACATAAAAAAATTAGTTAAAAAACAACTTGCCTTGGTAAGCGATGATGTAAAACAGGCAGAGATTTATCTGGAAACATTCAACGAAATAAAAAGAAAAAAAATACGTTAGAAGACATCCTCATAGAGAAAAAATTATCAGAAAAGGCTAACGAATTAATAATACATATTAAGAACAAGAATTTTGATGAACAAGCAGAAGTCAAAGAGTTAACTAAAGAATTTAAAGATTTAGCTGATGATTCTATTTTGAAAGAAGTTGATGAAAACGATATTGAGAAATTTATAAAAGCAAAAAAAAGAATACATGAAGATTTCTGTATAGATAAAACGCTAACTGATTGTAAGGGGAATTTGGTTTTATTGGCGATAAAACGATGTGGGCTTCTCAGAGATTATGATCGGAAAGGCTCCGACCTCCTGAAATGCTTGAATCAGAAAATATCCTCCAATAAGGATCTTGAAAAGACCAAGCTTGAATTCGATTTTATATTTAAAGAATATGAGGATGTTGTCACTACTGCTCAAAAAAAATATGATAAGGCTATAGCCAATGGCACGACCTTAAGCGGAGGACCATAGGATTTACACCGCTTGTCTTCTTGGTACTGTCAAACGAGGATCCGCCTTTGGACGACGCTCCACAGCCCGCGGTGCCCTGCGACCTGGTCGATTTCCTA
>RCNA010000066.1_pt1 | contig 13595 bp, 14 predicted proteins | sample 2041331 | NCBI WGS metagenome assembly RCNA01 (sample SAMN09708233, study PRJNA481090) | Marine sediment metagenome, whole genome shotgun sequencing project. | reverse complement strand
AAACAGCTTTCCGTCTATGTGGGCCTGATCATCACCAACTGTATTGTCATGGGCCGGGCCGAGGGCTTCGCCATGAGCCATGCGCCGGGCAAGTCTTTTATCGACGGGCTGGGCAACGGCTTGGGGTACGGCTTTATTTTGCTGACGGTGGCTTTTTTCCGGGAATTACTGGGTAGCGGCACCCTGTTCGGCTATGAGGTGTTGCCGCTCATCTCCCACGGCGGCTGGTACGAGGGCAACGGTATGATGCTCCTGCCGGCCAGCGCATTTTTTCTTATCGCCCTGATTATTTGGCTTTTACGGACGCTTGATCCGATCCAGCAGGAGAAAAAATAATGAGCCATTATCTCGCCATCCTCTTGAACGCCATTTTTGTTGAGAACCTGGTGCTCTCTTTCTTTTTGGGCATGTGTACCTTCCTGGCCATCTCCAAGAAGGTCAATACCGCCATGGGCTTAGGGCTTGCCGTCCTGATCATTCAGACCATCACCGTGCCCATCAATAATCTGATTTTCACCTATCTGCTCAAGCCCAACGCCTTGGCCTGGGCGGGCCAGCCTGATCTGGATCTCACCTTCCTTGGCCTCCTGATCTACATCGGGGTGATCGCCGCTGTGGTGCAGATCCTGGAGATGGTGCTGGATCGCTTCATGCCCGCCCTCTACAATAGCTTGGGGATTTTTCTCCCCCTGCTTACGGTCAACTGCGCCATCCTGGGGGCCAACCTCTTCATGGTGGAACGGGAGTATACCTTTGGCGAAAGTGTGGCCTATGGCATCGGTGCCGGAGGAGGTTTTTTTCTGGCAGTGGTCGCCCTGGCCGGGGTTCGGGAAAAACTGGAGTACGCCAACCCGCCCAAGGGACTCAGGGGGCTGGGTCTGACCTTTATCACCGCTGGCCTGATGGCCTTGGCCTTTATGGGCTTGGCTGGAATTTCACTTTAAGGACGGCAATATGCAAGAAATCATCGTCGCCATCATTGCTTTTCTCTTCATCCAGTTGATTCTGGTCAGTCTGATTCTGTTTGCCAAAAAAAAATTACGGCCCGGCGGTGAAGTCACTGTACTAATTAACGGGGAAAAAAAGTTAAAGGTTCCATCAGGAGGGAAACTGCTCACCACCTTGGCCAATCAAAATATTTTTGTCTCTTCGGCCTGCGGCGGTAGCGGCAGTTGCGGGCAATGCCGGGTGACAGTCAACAAGGGCGGAGGTAGTATCCTGCCGACGGAACAGGGCTATATCAACAGGCGGGAGGCCAAACAGGGCCTACGTTTAGCCTGTCAGGTGCCGGTCAAGCGGGATATGGAAATCGAGCTTCCCCAAGAGATGTTAGAGACCAGAAAATGGCGATGTACAGTGGAGTCCAATGCTAATATCGCCACCTTTATCAAGGAGCTGGTGCTCAAGCTGCCAGAGGGTGAGGTGCTAGATTTCAAACCGGGTGGTTTTATTCAAATCGACATCCCGCCCCATGCCCTCTCCTTTTCCACCTTTGATATCGGCAAAAAATTCATGGCCGATTGGACGAAATTTCGTATGTTTCAGTTTAAGTCCAATGTGAGCATTCCAGTGACCAGAGCCTATTCCATGGCCAATTATCCCGGAGAAAAGGGTCTGATAAAACTGGATATTAAGATTGCCTGTCCGCCTCAGGGCTGCAAGCTGCCCCTGCCGCCGGGCAAGGCCTCCTCCTATATTTTCAATCTGAAACCAGGGGATGAGGTCACTGTTTCCGGGCCGTATGGTGATTTCTATATCCATGAAGGCAAGCAGGAGATGATCTATGTGGGGGCCGGGGCGGGCATGGCTCCCCTGCGCAGCCAGATTTTAGAGCTGATGAAGGGCAGGCATTCCACCCGCAAGATTTCCTACTGGTATGGTAGCCGCACCCTGCTGGAGGTTCCTTATTTTCAGGATTTCACCGAGCTTTCCGATAAATATCCTAATTTTACCTTTCATCTCTGCCTTTCCCGACCTAATGAAGAGGATAACTGGACCGGCTATGTCGGCCATGTTCATAATGTGATGTATGATCATTATCTCAAGGATCATGAGGCCCCTGAGGATATCCAATACTATACCTGCGGTCCGCCGATGATGACTAAATCTCTAGTTGGGATGCTGAATGAGCTTGGGGTGGAAGAGGATAGTATTTATATGGATGATTTTGGTGGATGATGAAGATTTTTATTCTTACAGCTTGCATTGCGTTTATAACCATAGTTGCCTACGCTTTGCTGATTAACTGGAGCAAAAGGCGGTTGCGGAAAACTCCGCATGGGTTGACCGGGATGTGTCATAAGAGCGGGGGGACGGTTTGTTCTTCTTGTGCGGAGCAGGTGAAAAAAGGGGGTAATTCTAATCGTGGTATCTGATTTGCTACGGAGTAAGATTTATTCTAACAGTGAAAACCTTGCCCTCTGGGCAAGGTCAGAGATCAGTGGCTTTGCCATCTGATCAGCAATTTTAAGGCTGAGTTGCTACGGCAAATCATCTTGAAATTTTGGTGGTTATTTACGCAGAAACAAGCAAGCAAATGAGTGCTGAATAATTTCCATAAATTGAAGTAATGTCTCTTGGTTGCTGTTACCTGCGAGCGCATTTTTTGTATAGAGGTGATGCGTAAAGTACCAAGTGGAAGAAATAATGCCTAACAAGGCAATATTTTGATTTGACTGTGAAAACAATTTAACACGAGAGACTGCACAACGTTTCCCCCTCTGGGGGAAAAAATATTTTATCCCCTTTTAGGGGTTATTGCAAAACCGGGCCCTCTGGGCTCGGTTTTTTATTTTTGTTCTGATCCCTTTTATTCTTGATGCAGCCGAAGGAATGAGCCTGTTGATTAAGTCCGATTTTAGATTTTCAACCACAATATAATGGGCTTGTGATTACTTAATTGCACCACATGAAGTGTAGTTGAGTTTCAAAAAAGACTTAATCAACAGAGTCAGGAATTGGCCCTGTTTCATTCAATACGTCCGCCACATTCACTAATAAAGTTTTGTTTGTATTCATCATCACAATGTTTTGCATATTGGTTACAATTTTCTATTTGAAGACCACCTTTTAAAGAAACCAATAAACGGCCTAACAATTTTTTATCTTTATTCACTCCGCTTTGCTCTGCCTTCTCATCCATTAATTTAGCATCCTGTTCAATGAGTTTTCTTCGTTCACTGTTTCTTTTCTGACACGGCTCAATCTCTTTCTTTCTTTCTGCATAGCAAGCATTTTTTATATCCTTAATAAGTTCAAGACACTCAACTCCTCTTGAATCAGTCGGCGGAATCATTTTAGGGCCACATCCACCCAAAAATATCAGTGAACAACCTACGATCAATAATGTTATATTTTTTTTCATCGAATCTTCCTCCCTATCGATTCCGGAAAGCCTCAAGTCTTTCCCTTGCAGATTTCAGTTCAGGGGTTACTGTCGGGGCACTGATTTTTTTGTTTTTCTGGGAATTTAAACGGCTGTATCCTTCATTTATTGAATTCATATCCTCCTTTATTCCACTCCTCCTCTTTTTCTTTCTAATTTTTTCTTTTTCGATTTGTTCAAATTTTTCTAACTTTCTTTCGTAAGAAATTCTCTTTTTTTCATCGATTTCTCTCTTTATACTTTGATTATCAGATGATTTTATTCCATCTTTAGATATGCTTAAATCTATTTTATTTTTAGATACCTTTTCAAAAATCCACTTTGTTTTATCACCATAATAACGATTACTAGCATCATATTCTTTGTATTGGGAACCTTCTTTATATATATAATAATCAAATTTAATAGTTGGCCTTTTAAATGTACAGTCTTGGCGACTCAAATCGCCTTCACATTCAAGATACTTATGCCATTTTTTTTCTTTACTGTTTATTGTATATTTTTTTCCTTTTATATAGTATATTATATTTCTATTTGTATTATTGTAAATTACAAATTTATAATATCTTGAATAAGACTTATTTGACACCTCTGAATTAGGTATATTTTTATCGAAGTTGGCATCCCATCTAACGTCCTTACATGCACAACGTAGCACCTGCTTAACCATTTCCTTCACAAGAATTGCATAGGGATTGAATTTTGAAGATGCTCCTTCAGCTAATTGATAAAGTTCATAACCCTTTTCTCCAACAGAATGTATTAACGAACCATTATCTATTTGCTTATAACATTGATGAACATCACTTGGCGTATTCCATTCATTATGTGCATACTGTATAATATGAACTGCTAGATTCAATTTTTTTGGATGAAAGTCACAATGCTCTATTCCCCATCTACATGCTGCTTCTCTTTCAGCCTGACAACGCAATAAATCTGGCTTTTGATACCATTTATCAAAATGTTTTTCGCAGTTTGAATCACAGTCAGTAGCATGTGATATGCTGACAAATAAAAATATAGAGAAAGCTAAAGATACAACTACGCTATATTTCATAAATAGCTCCGTAAATGGTTATTAAAAAGGCGGGCACAAGAATCCATTATTACGAAACGCCCGCCATTGCAACGATTAAAGGTAACTACTCAGCCACTAAATAGCGACCTGTATATACATGCCAGCCACAACATATTGTATTTTGCTTGCGTAAGACGAGAAATTTAGGCAGAAATAGGGTCATCTGAGATGGAGAAAACGGCCCCTTTTTGCATCAAAAGCACAATATGTGGTGGTTCTTGTCTCAACAGAGTCCGCATCTGGTGGCTGAGTAGTTACGATTAAAGAATTACTCAACCCCGGCGAGTTTTTTTATACGTTTCAATTCATCTTCAATCTTTACAGAAACATACTTGTCTTCATAGGCACAATGCACAGTTGCAGTTCCTTCATTGCGCCCTTTGCCGGTTTTAACAACTTCCCAAGAAAGAGACTTATTTGTCTTTCCTTTCAAATAAGTACCTCCTCCTCTGACACCTGATTCATTTTCTACTAAAAATGTATCAGCCGGGCAGGTTATCGTAGGCCCACCACAAACTTTACGTTTTCCTGCAGTACCGTTTGTACAGCTTTGATTTTTTTGAATCTGATGTCGATACGTTTCATAATCTTCACGACGTTCCTGACGGAATTCCTCTTCCAATCGACCAATATCTTTTGCAAAATCCCTCAGGATCTCTGTGATTGGTCGCGTAGAACCGGAATACTTTGCTTGGATTTCAGCAAAGCGGTATTTATATTTTTCAACGTAATTGTCAAAAGGTTCCGGCGTATTGATCTCTGTCGCTATTGCGCTCATTGATAGGCTGGCAAAAACAAATACAATTATGAATAAACCGATTTTTTTCATAGCATCCTCTCTTGAAGTAAAATTAATAACACTTTATTCCACCTTTACCTATTTAACAAAAATAATTACCTGCAAGTCAAGGCATATTTCAAAAAATGGTAGTCCTGCATTGCGTAAAAAGGAGTTAACACATGCCAAGACGATCACAAATCATAGTTCCAAGAACCCCGCTCCGTATCCTCTCCAAAATCCGGGGTAAAACATGTTCAACGGCATTCTGCTGCATCGCAAGTGGTTGTATTCACGCATTAGAAGATTTACGTTAACGGAAAATACCCTGAGATTTGGAGAGGATACCCCGCTCCACATCATCCAACGCAGCAATAACCGGCAAGCCTGTTTTTACGCAGATGAAGGCTATCTCTTTCCGGGTGCGGCCGGTGAAAATCCGCCCGTATATCATTCAGCACAAAACTGACGGCGGAGCCTGCTCTGCGGCATACAACTCCCTGTTTCAAAACTGCATTCCGTCGTAATGTGCCTTGGCAAAGCGTAGAGCATACCGTTTCCCGCCTTTTCAGCAACAATGAGTTCTTTGTCAGCCATTGTGGACAACAATGTTTCCGCCTGCCGGAAATCCAAATCAAAGACTGTGGCGATTTCTATGGCAGCCACCTTGCCGTAACGAGATATGAAATCAAACACTTGCGGGGAGCCTCCTGTAAGATTCCTGCGCTTCAACTGACTATCTGACAACTCCCGCAGCCAGTTATCAAGGGTCTGATACGAGTTGTATCCCCTCAGAATAACCTCGTTCTCTCCATTTCTTACAAGATAGGTGGGGAAACCTTGTACTCCTCTACTGCGGCATTCCTGAAGATCCTCCTGAAATAAACTTTTCGCCTTACCGCTTTGGATATCGGTTGAAAATTGCTCTATATCAAGACCGAGTTCAGCCGCAAGCTGTATTTGCACCTCAATGCGCTGGACAGCCTTTCTTTCAGCAGCGGCACCTTCGCGGAGTTGTCGCAGATATTTTACGCCCGACTCTTCACTCTGCAACCGGGCCGCTTCAAAGGCGATACAGGCAGGATGTGTGGAAAATACTTCATCCTTGATATCGTGGAAGACCTGTTCGTCCACCGGCATCTTGTGACGATTTGATGCCTCAAGCCAGTGTTCGGCAACCTGTTTGTACCAATACTTACCGCCGATTCCCGCACCGGGATCGCTGAACTGACGCATGTCTTCAACCAGGCCTCCCATCACAAAACGAAAATGAACCTGTTCACCATAGACTTCCTGAATCTTCCGCAGGATCGGCTCCGATCCCCAACACCATGTACAGTAGGGATCTGTATAACTTGTAATTTCAATAGCCGGTTTTTTCATAACGTACTCCTTTGAACCTTTGAACAGAATGGGGTGTTTAAACAAAAAAACAGTGCGTTCTCCTGGATTGATGATTATGCTAAACTATACACCACCTGCGTACTCATAAGGAGTATCGTATGATTGAATAATTGTTCAATCATACTCCCCCTTTCGTTTCAATACAGCAGGGGTACAATGAATCACCGACGAAAAAAGTCTCATCCGGTCTACGAAGCGTTCTTCCCGGCTTCGATAAAAAATTTCCGGGTAAACGGGTAACGACCGATAATTGATTTCAAACCTTATACTCAAAATAATCGAGCAGGCTATTCATGGCAAAAGAGATAGAGCGTAAATTTATAATTGATATTTCTCAACTCGGAGAGTTGAAATCTGGAGTAGAAATAAAGCAAGGGTATATTTCTACGATTGATAATTCCACCGTAAGAATACGCTTATCAGGTGATCAGGCGTTCCTTACCCTGAAAGGTGAAAATACCGGTGCAACCAGATCTGAATTTGAGTATGAAATACCAGTCAACGATGCAAACGAAATGTTAGCAGAACTTTGTAGCGGCCCTATCATTGACAAGACAAGATACCTGGTTGAACATTGCGGTCATACTTGGGAAGTTGATATATTTCGTGGCGATAATAAGGGTCTCATCGTTGCGGAAGTTGAGATGCAAAGTGAGAGTGAAAGCGTAGATATCCCCGCTTGGGTCATGAAAGAGGTTACCGGCGAGGCCAGATATTATAACTCCAATCTCCTCAACAATCCTTTCAAGAATTGGGGCTGATATGATAGAGCAACACGTTCGATTATAAAATTGAACGAAAGGTTTACTAAACCGTACTTTCTGCTGTCATCAAATCAATAGGACAGTCGCCGCCGCTATGACATTCACGATGTCCGGCCCAATTTTCGGTCAGAGCGTGATCCAGTTCACGCCACCACCCACCTCTTTTTTGATTGAAGCCGTGAAAGCCGCCTCCCTGCCAACGCTTCCATCTGAGCCGATACGCATACCTTCCGTACAAGCTTCATCGAAAAAAAATATGCCCCCATGCAACATCTCCTCTTTTTTACATCACAAGCAAGATTTCCTGTTTACTTTTTAGGTTCAGCATTTTAATCTTTAAAGATCAGTATACGCACAAGGTGCGGCAACTTCTTGAAGAAGTATATCTGAAATATACGAAATTCTCAGGGGAATCCACAACAGTGGGGCATCAATGAAATATTTAGTAATTGCAGTTGATGATAGTAAATTTATGCACAAAATTATTGAAAAGCTTTTTAATCCAAAGTTTTTTGACGTTCACTTTTTTATTTCTGCGGAAGAAGCGAAAAAAGCTATGGATGTTTTTGCTCTTCAAGGGCGGAAATTGGATCTTGTTTTACTCGATATCTATTTACAAGAGGGTAATAAGGAGGCAAGTCTTGGGCTTCTGGAATTTTTAACGAAAGAAAGAAAACGAACGCAAGTTATAGTCATGTCAGGTCGCTTATCTCCTGATGCATTCGCAGAATTTTACTATAAAGGGGCTGATAGCTACTTGCTAAAACCTTTTTCCAAAGAAAAATTCATGTTTTCAGTAAAAAGACATATCAATATTGCTCGAAATATTCCCGAATACAAGAATATCCCACTATCAAAAATTAAGGTAAAAGATAGGGATGTATTTATAAGCTCTTTATCTGTAAATAAAAAAGTAGCTTCGATTTTTAGAGATGAATTGATGAAAAATAATATAGGATCATGGTGTGAAAACGCAGAGTTATTAGAAGATACTATATGGCGTTCTGTCTTGCTGAAAGCAATTAATAATTGCAAAATATTTATTTTGATACTCACGCATAATTCTCTAAAATCTGCTTATCTTAAGAAAGAAATTATACATGCTTTTAACAGGAAAAAACGGGATGGCAACAGATTCTTCATTATTCCTGTTTTGTATAATATAAAACCAAGCGAGGTCCCTCGCCAAATCAGTTCCATGCATTGTATAGATATTACATCTCCAAAAAATAGGGCTGATCAAATTCGGTCTCTTATGCTTTCCATGAAAAAAATTTTAAAATTGGTGAACGCAGCAAAAAGTAAGCACAAAGGGGCAAAGTGAAATTAGAACTTTTTTCGCTATCCGAAGGACACCCGCTTTTTTTTGATTAAAGCCCGCCTCCCTCTCAATGATTTTCACGCCGGATGATGTGAAAAGATGGGTCTATCGGCGAGATTTTTGACAGGCAGACCATTGTTTTTCCTATGCCTTGTTTATGTGCAGTCAATCAAGGCAGAGAAATAAATTTGATCAAAGAAGCCCTGCGGCACGGGTGGTTGACCGGAAATGAACGGTTCTGTGAAGAGATTTTCCGCAGGGCAGGTGCGATCTAAAAAGCGAAAAAATGAATCCGCCCCCTTTTTTTCTACTGTCCAGCAACCCCAAAATTCCGCAGTGCTGTCCGAAAGGCATTGGCCGGGCTGAACAGGGCGTCACCGACAATGATTGCATAACCAAACCAATGGAAAAAAGTCGGTGTCTCCTGGAGGGTGAAGAACATATAAGTCAGCAACGCCGTGGAGGCTATCAGCGCAATGACCGAAGAGGTGGTATCGAGCAGAAACGAAACCGTCCCGATATCCCCTGATTTCACAAACTCAATAAACAGCACCACCACGGCCACGCCAATAAAAGTATAGCCCAACGGGCCTTCTAAAGAGATGTTGAGTCGATGAACCACCACCAGATAGATGATGGGGCTGAATATCCAAGGGAATCTTCCCAATGTCTGTAGCATGGAACTCTCCAATTGTTTGTTCGGTTAATGATCAGTGATCGAATATCGAATAGGCTAATCAGTTTCCACGTTGCGCACCGGAAACAGGAAAAATCAAAGCAAGATCAATACTTCTGATCCGCATAGGCAAGCCAGCCGCCAGCCGCCACCAGCTCCTTATCAAAGGAGTTCATGGAAAAGCCGCATTTAAGCCGTTCTCCCTTGCCATTTTCAGCGACAATGGTGTCTGATTCCAATTCAATGCCGACCTTGATTCCACCAGCATCCTCAGTATCTTCAGCATTCTCAGCCAGAGCGAAGATGCGGTCAATGTCCGCAGCAGGTAGCTCAACTGCGAGGATGCCGCAGTTAAACATGTTCTGCCGGAAGATACGGGCGAAGCTCTCGCCGATCACTAAATTGATATCATTGACTTCCAAGGCCCAAACAGCATGTTCACGGGATGAACCGCAACCGAAATTGGAACGGGTCACCAGTACCGCCGCCTCTTGAAAATCTTTCGCTCCGGTGTCGAATTCCTTGCCGTCAAGAAACAGGTCTTCCAGCAGATGAGGCTGCAAAGCGCGTTTGGTGATCTCGGTGAGGTATTTCGCCGGGATAATTTCATCTGTGTTGATGTCGTCTCTGTCTATAAAAAAAGCTGAACCGCCAAATTCTTTCATGTCTTTTTTTGCTCCTCTGTAACAGCCTGGCAGGCCGCTTAATTGATAAATTGCGCAGGATCTGTAATCTCGCCGGTGATCGCCGCCGCCGCCGCTGACAGCGGGCTCATCAGATGCACCATGCCGCCCTTGCCCATACGTCCGTTGAAATTCCGATTGGTGGTTGAGGCGCAGGTCTCGCCTTCCGCCAGCACACCGCTACTCATGCCGAGGCAGGCTCCGCAGGTAGGGTTGAGCACGCAAAATCCGGCATCCATGAATATCTTGATCAGTCCCTCGTCCAGAGCCTGAGAGTAGATCGCCGGGGTGGCCGGGGTCAGGATTCCCCGCACAGAAGCGGCGACAGTGCGCCCTCGAAGGATGGATGCGGCGGCCCGGATGTCCTCAATGCGACCGTTGGTGCAGGAGCCGATATAGACCTGATCAATTTTAGCACCGGCCAGCTCGTCGATATCCTTGACCTTGTCGGGTTTGTAATCATAGGTGACCTGGGGTTTTAAGTCAGAGACATCAATGGTCATGGTCTCGGCGTACTTGGCATCAGGATCGGAATGCCATTTGCTGAACGCCTTCACAGCCTCATCCACGGAAGCGTAGTCATCTTGGATAAAGGGCCAGAGGTAATCGGCTGTCACTTTGTCCGGCAGACAGAGTCCTGAAGTCGCCCCAGCTTCCACCGACATATTACACAGGGTCATACGGGCGGACATATCCATCTGCTCCACGACCGGGCCGCAAAATTCTATGACCATATCCGTGGCTCCGTTTACAGTGAGCCGTTTGATGATATTGAGGATCACGTCCTTGGCATACACTCCGATTTTTAGACTGCCTGTAATCTCAATTTTCATAGATTGCGGCTTGCGAAAAGCACAGACACCCTTGAGGATGCCCACTTCCAAATCCGTGGTTCCTACTCCAGCGGCAAAGGCACCGAAGGCCCCGTGGGTGCAGGTGTGGGAGTCGCCCATGATCACGGTGTTGCCCGGTCGGATAAAGCCTTTTTCCGGAAACAAGGCGTGGCAGACTCCGTTGCGGCCCACGTCAAAGAAGTCTTTGATTGCATGACGTTTCGCCCAGTCTCGCATGATCTTGGCCTGTGTGGCTGTCTTGGAGTCCTTGGCCGGAGTCACATGGTCAATGACCGCCTTGATCCTTTGAGGATCAATCACTCTGTCCATGCCCTTGTACACCAAATCCATAATGGCGATGGGCGTGGTGATCTCGTGACACATGATCACGTCAATATCAAGCACCATGTTTTCAGGCGTGGGGGTGTCGCGCAGATGCGCCTTAAAAATTTTTTCAGCTATGGTTTGCCCCATTATCTTTCTCCGTGGGATAAAATTTGTTTTTTTCACCTCAGTCCCAAGATGCGGACTTGTGAGTAAACGTCAATGTCGGGGAACGAGCAGCCGGACCAGCGATTGTTTCGTTATAAGCCTAGTTCCGCCAATTTTTTGACAGCTTCTTCCTGTTCTTCTGTCAACTGATTAGGAATATCAGTTTGAATTTTTACGTAAATATTACCTCGGTCGCCTATCGGCCCTGATGGCAGGCCATGTCCTTTGATCCGCAACTTAGCCTCCCGCTGTACCCCGGCTGGCACCTTGAGCTTGAATTTTCTGTCATCCAGCGAAGAGATTTCCACAGTGGTGCCGAGACAGGCCTCGCTGAATGAAACCTTTTTCTCCATGATCAGATTGTCCCCGTCGCGGCTAAAATTTTCATGAGACTGGACAGTTATTTTAAGATAGAGATCACCGGGAGGGCCTCCAGAAGAAGAGGGCGCACCTTTGCCGCTCAGGCGCAGGCGTTTACCGGATTCAATACCCTTGGGTACCTTGACCGAGATATTCTGGTTGCCGCCGTCTCGTCGCAGGCTGATATTTTTTTCCGCGCCATGCAACACATCCGCAAGAGAAACAGAGAGTTCATAGGTCTGATCTTGTCCTTTAACAGGCTGGGGACGGCAACCGCCTCCGCTACACCCCCCCCCTCCACCGCCAGCTTTATTGAAAAAATCAAAGCTCGTGCGACCGCCTCTTCCTCCGCCTCCGCCCCCGAATCCGAACTGATTGAGGATATCATTCATGTCACATCCTCGGAAAATATCTTCCTGAGAATAACGTTGTTGAAATCCAGCGGAACCGTAGGTGTCGTATTCCTGTCGTTTTTTTTCGTCGGAAAGGACAGCATAGGCTTCGCTTATTTTTTTAAACGTGTCCTCAGCTTCCTTATTATCCGGGTTTTTGTCCGGGTGATATTTCAAGGCCAGCTTACGATAGGCTTTTTTGATTTCAGCTGCGGACGCTGTTTTTTCCACGCCGAGAATTTTATAGTATTCCATTTTTGTCGTTTTTCTTCAGGCTCTGTTTCAATAAAATGCTGAAACATAAGATGAGCCTTTTTATATTTATGTTCCAGTTTCAGGCAGTGGATGTTTCTCCGTTGCGGATATAAGATAAGAACTATGCGGAATTTGTCCAATCTTATTCTTTCTTTATTCTTCCGCCCGCTCACATTGACAAGCAGCTGTATTTTTCAGGCAGGTTTCATGAAAGAATACAGAAAGGGACGCAAAGCGAGGAATCACAGAAAAGGCGGAGAGCCACAACCGGCCCTCCGCCTTGAATCGCAAGAGGCTTGTTTAAAACGGAACATCGCTGCCAGTTCCGCCGCCTCCGCCGGATTGGTCGCCGGAAAAAGAATCATCATGGCCGCCGCCTGTAGAACCGCCGCCGTACTCGCCGCTCGGAGGTGCTCCAGGGCCGGGATCAAAACTACCTCCACCACCACCGCTTTCGCCGCGCGGAGTCAGCATTTTCATTTCACGGGCGATGATTTCTGTTGTATAACGGTCATTGCCGTTCTGATCCTGCCATTTTCTGGTTTGCAGCTTGCCTTCAATGTATACTCTGGAGCCTTTGCGCAGGTATTCATTACAGATTTCAGCCAGCTGTCGCCAAGCGACAATACGATGCCATTCGGTCTGTTCCTGCATCTGCCCGTCCTGGCCTTTCCATCGTTCAGATGTGGCGATATTGAAGGTGGACATCGCCGTCCCGGCCTGAGTAGAACGTTGCTCCGGGTCGGCTCCGAGGTTACCTATTAAAATCACTTTATTTATCATATCTCTCCTGATGATGTATTTTGTTGAATGCGAAATAATTTTCCTCATAATAATCCTGAATCAAGAAAAAATCAGCATACATTTTGAAAAATTATCAGCTCGTCCGCTTTGGAGTGTTTGAGCTGTTTTGTTTTGGGTAATGTATTTTTTGAGGCGTTACAGAGAGGCGCAGGCGCGGGAGGATCAGGTAAAGGCAGTTAAAAGAAAGGAGGATATTACATTTTTATGTGTATAAAAAAAACTTTTAACTGCCTTTAACTATATTAAATACCACAACGTGGTACTTGTCAATGCGGATTAAATTTCTTTTTGGGCATGCTTTATATCCACCCAAAAGTAGTTGACACTTTTTTTGAATACAACACGGCGAAGGCTCACCGGTACATAT
>RCNA010000063.1_pt1 | contig 13618 bp, 9 predicted proteins | sample 2041331 | NCBI WGS metagenome assembly RCNA01 (sample SAMN09708233, study PRJNA481090) | Marine sediment metagenome, whole genome shotgun sequencing project. | reverse complement strand
TATTTGTACCCTGAATCACGTTAGGTACTATAAATAAAGGAATAGTATATTTTGTATTGGAAGTAAAGCAACCTCAATAACTGAAACAACTAAAAAGATACTCTAAAACTTAAATTAGGAGTAAAACCAAGAGAGGATTGAGATGATTCTTCTAATTGACTATTGTCATTTATATTATAATAGTTGTTGATTATATTGTTTTGGTTAAATAAATTCAAAATGGAAACCCCAAGTTCTGCTTTTGTTTTTTTTGATAATTTCAGCTTATAATTTGATGATAAATCCACTCTAAAATAATCATCTAAACGGCCACTATTTGCTAGCTCGTAATTAATTTCGTTAGAGCTAACTTCATTACCAGCTAATGGGTTTGTAGTAGGCTTTCCAGAATGCCAGTTAAAACCAGCGGAAAATTTAAAATCTTTCAAAGTGTAGGATGTACCAAAAGTAATGGCGTTTGTAATATCAAAATTATTGTGAAATTTATCATTCTGGAGCGTTTCAAAATTAGAATAGTTGTCCATGTAGGTATAGCTTACCCATGAGTTGAAATTTTGAAATTGTTTTCTTAACAAAAAATCGAAACCAAATACTTCATAGCTTCCGTTTGCTCTGGCCAATAAATACTGGTTTTGAAATCCTTGACTTTGCGCAGTTATACCATCAACCACTTTAAAATAGCCTTCGCCATCTATTAGCCACCCATTGCGATTATATTGCAATCCCAATGAGATTTGTTTACTTTGTACAACGGGAATATTAGTATTATTTGCAAGTTGCCAACGCCGCTTTTCAACACCTAAAAAATCATTTTGTAAATTAATAACCTGCGAGGTAATTTGGTGCTTGAACTCTCCAAGAATTTCAAGATTAAAATATGGATTAATTTTTTGATTAAAGCTTAAGCGCGGTTCTAAAATATACTTATCCAACTTTGGAATATAGTTTGCTCGAATTCCAACCTTAACAGCACTTCTTTCATTCTGAGACAAAAAATTTAATTGTGTATATATGCCATGTGTTCTCAATACTTCGGCTATTAATAAACTAAAAACAGGATTATCTACATCGTCAAAATCAGTGACTTGTGTTTCTATGAATTGATACCCATTGAGAAGCGATATTATGTTGTTAATTTTGTAAAAAGTATTCAGTTTTATTCCAGATTCAGAAACCTTATTTTCTTGTAAAGCACGTTGATTTTTTAAAATATCTGCATTTATAGCTTTCAATTTATAATCAGTTTCGTAAACCTGTAACGTTGAATGAAATTTATCATTCCAAATTCTTTTATAGAATAATCCAGCTCCAATACTATTTTGAACTAGGCTACTTTCACGCGATTCATTGATTCCATTTAGTGTAGCATTCTCATTAAAAAGCAGCTCATTATTAACCGTTAAAAAGTTTAAGCGAATTTGATTTTTAGCATCTATTTGGTAAAGCCAACGCAAGCCTATGTCATAGAAATCAAACTCAATATTAGAATTATTTATGTCGGCAGTATTTATTTCCAATTCAGAATCCTGCTGAATTCTTTTAAAGTATGAATGATAGGTTGGTGTTTCAAAAAAATCATTCAACCCTTTTCTTGACGAAAGTTGTAATGAAGACTTTTTACCTATTGGAATATCTGCGAAGGCATCCAAATTCAAAAAATTCATACCAACACTTCCTTTAAACTCTGAATTAATATTTTGGCTTGATTGCATTTCAATAGTGCCAGAAACGCCATCTGAATGATGAACAGCTGTTCCATTTTTTAATAGGGATACTTTTTCCGTCATTTTCGGATTAAAAATAGAAATCAACCCAAAAAAATGCCCAGATTGATACATCTTAATCCCATCCCAAAGAAGTAAGTTCTCATCATTGCTACCACCTCTAATATTGATGTTTGATACCGTTTCATCAACACTTTGAATACCTGGTAGTGCTTGCACAGTTTGCAATATATCTGCTTCGATTAATCCAGGTAAAATACCGAATTCTGAAAAATTTATTTCAAATGAACCATCTTTTAGTTTATTAATACCTTCTGTCAAATAATTAGAAAGTAACACTTGTTTCAATTTTATTACTTCTGGAACTAAGAAAATATCTTCACAACTCTCATTCTTAAAAAACCGATAGTTTCTTTTAAGTTGTTTATGACTTAAATGGCGAATTGTAACCGTTTCTTTTTTCTTTTTAACTTCAATCTGAAAATATCCATTGTCATTACTTGTGGTTGATGCTTCTTTACTTTGGATAGTAGCAGCAGCTATAGGTGTTTTTGTTTCAATGTCCTTGAGGTAGCCACATAAAAAAAAAGAGTCCTTGCTGGTAATAGAAACAAAATCATTTAAAATAGAGTAATTAAATGGGGTATGATTTTCCAAAAAAGTAATAGCTTCTTGGAAAGAATTATTTTCTGGAGGATAAGCAACCAAAACACCATCAATAGTGTCAAACAAATAATTAAATTGGTAGGGATGCTTGCTCTCTAAATATTCTAAGACTTCAACAATTGGTACTTTTTTTTGTTGAACCTGAGCATTAAGTGAAAGATTAAGAAAAATAAAAACAAAAATTATTTTACTCACTATGGCGAAATGATATTTTAGTTGGCGATTCCATATCATAAACTAGCTTTAAGGGAGTTGTAATAGACTCCAATGCTTCTTCTAAATTTTTATGAGTGAATCCGCCAGTAAATAATAAATTTTTATCTTTTTGATTAACCGTAATTATGACTTTGTATTGTCTTTCAAGCTCTTTAACAACTTCATGAAAAGGCACTTTCTTAAAATAACTAGTACCATCCATCCAAAATGGTTTCTCCTTGTTTGATATAACATCTGATATAACTTTACCATTTGTTATTCTATAAATATTCCCCGGTAGTAATTTTAAAGTTTCTTTTTCATAGGTTACGGCAACCAGACCTTCAAAACAGTTAACTTCAAATAGGTTTTTACGTTGCTTAACATTGAATTGAGTTCCTAATACAGTTACTTTTCCAACGGTTGTAATAACATCAAATGTTGAACCTTTTTCAACTTTAAAAAAAGCTTCACCTTCAAGCGTAAGTTCTCTTTTATCTGCCCATGTTTTTTCATTATATGTAATTTCAGAAACAGCATTTAGTACAACCTCAGAAGTATCAGGGAGTTCTATCGTTCTTTTTTCTCCTATAGCAGTTTCAATATTTATCGAATTATTTAAAAAGAAAAGAGAATAAATTCCGATAGCTATAACAAAAATACTTGCAATTTGAAGCATAGGCGTTAACCAATGACGTCTTTTAATTAATTGACGATTAGGTTGCATGCTTCTTTTAAGAATGTCAAAATCTTTAGCTTCTGAAAAATTAGAGGCGCTAAAGGCTGGAGCTTTATCAACAATTTGCTTTAAAAGTTCGTTATCATCAATCGCTTCAAAAGCATTTTGCTCTTCATCTTTTAGCCTTCCTGCAAGCCATTTTTTATTTAAGTATTCTTTATCCATATTTTGTACTTCTAATACTATAACAATTTAGAAGGCCTTTTTGCATAAAATTTATTGAATTCTTCAAGTTCCGCTTTAAGCTTTAAAGAGGCATTATAAACTCTGCTATCTACAACACGCCTAGTTACCCCTAACATTTCTGCAATTTCTTTATGCGATTTTTTATCTGCTTTACTCAATAAAAATGTGATGCGTTGTTCTTCTGGTAATTTACTCAATGCTTTTTGGTATTTCTCAAAAAACTGAGCTTCTTCCATGATAAACTCAGGATTTTCATTGGTGTAACCTTTGGGTTTTGACTGATTATAACGAAGTACTACTTTTCTATGTTTGATGTCATTTAGCATCATATTACCAGCTACTTTAAAAAGAAACGCACGCGCAGAACTTGGAGGAACTTTTTTGCAATTTTCCCATAATTTTATAAAGGCTTCTTGCATTTTATCATTAGGGTCTAAATAATCGCCAAATTTGTAGTATAAGAAGTCATGGAGACTTTTAGAGTATTTAGCATAAATACCAGTAAAAGTTTCTTCCTCGCATATATGGTCTCTAATTTCTTTGGGCATCTCGGATGATTATTCACTAAATTTAGAAAAAAAAATAATATATATGTAATTTCGTTACATCAGTTGTTATATATATATAAACGAATTAACAAGATAGTTGTTGTGAAAATTAGAACCAAGATATTACTTACATTTCTTTGCTTAACGGTATTAATTTCCTGTAGAAAGGACGAATTTAGGTTTGAGGAAGCACCTAAAGAAACCGCATTGGTTCCTACATCATTGGTTGCAAATTTAATGCAACGTACTGTACTTAAAGATGGCTCTGACGATAATATTATTGATAAGGCAAGTTGCATTACCATAAAGCTCCCTGTAAGTTTAGAGGTTAATGGTATTCAAATTACTATTAATAACGAAGACGATTATGAAACTATTGAAGCCATTTTTGATGAAAGTGATTCAGATATGGATTCCTTGGTTGTCATGTTTCCTATCAATATTATATTAGAAGATTATACTGAGTTTCTTGTAACTTCTGAAAGTGAACTTGACAGTTATAGAGCTAATTGTCCTGAAGAAGATGAGGATGATGATGATATTGAATGTATAGATTTCAATTACCCCATTACTATAACAACCTACAATACGCTTATTGATGCACTTGATTCAGAAACGATAAATACAGATAAAGAATTTTATGAGTTTATTGATGATATTGAAGACTATTTGGTAGTAAATATCAATTTTCCATTAGAATTAACGCTATCTGATGGAACACCCTTGAACATTGACAATTTGGATGATTTAGAAGATGCTATTGAAGATGCCATAGATGATTGTGATGAAGATGATGATAATGATTTTGATGATGATGATAACATTAGCACTTCGGAACAAGAGTTTAAAGATTTACTGATACTTTGCAAATGGGAAGTTAAAGAACTTGAAATTAATGAACAAGATATTGAAAATCAGTTCAATGGCTTTAGATTTACTTTTAATGTAGATGGTACTGCAATAGCAACAGACGCATCAAATACTATTTTTAATGGAACTTGGGAAGTGAGTACAAATAGTGGTTTAAGACTCTCAATACAATTCAATGATTTCTCAGTAATTAGTAACGTTTGGAGGTTGCATGAAATAAACACTGAAGATGATGGCACGCGATTAGATTTACGTAATGTGGAAGACCATATGGAGATCAGACAAGATTGCCCTTAAAGTATTACTTTAGTTGAAGTACTAATTCTATTCTAATGCTTTTAGCAGTATTTAATTCCGTACACTTAAATAATTTATCAAAATTAAATTCCTCAATATTAATTATGAAATTGGAGTTTAGATAAATAGTATTATCTACTCTTTTTATATTTCCTATAAAGGATTTTTGTTTTTTTATTCCCATTATTTTTAGATTTCCACTTAAAATCACTGTGGATTCATTTTCAGATAAATCCATAAAATCAAATTCTATGAGGTCTCCGATAAATTGAACTCTAGGAGCAAAGTTTGCATGAATAAGTCCCTTTTCCTTATTAGGATTCTTTTTAAAAAGTGAAATATCAAGGCTATACGTGTTTAGTGTTGTTTGTATATCAAACTCAGTGCTTAATGCTTGTTTGCCATGTGATTTTGAAGCATAAAAATTTATTTCTCCATTTGAGGTATAGAAGTTTTTCGGATAATAATTTATTTTATTTATCATAATCTAATAAGTTAGTTTGGGGTAAAAGTTAAATTCATGATAGGTTGCTATTAATCAGGTTCTTTTTAAATAATGCAATTTTCAAGACATGCTTTAGTCAATACTTCTTTATAAAGTAATGGAAACAATGTATTTTACCTTTCATCTTTATAATTAAACAATTCAACCTCTTATTTTACTCAAAAAAACATATTTGTAGTATTAATTCACACGTCAAAAGGCAAGTAAAATCGATATTTGACATATAATTATAAAAAAATATCTATTTTTAAGTGTGTAAAATTAACTAGTGAGTTGTTTTATATATAAGATTGAGCTGAATACATAAACCAACTAAATAACTATATAAAATTTTGACAAAACCCCTTCATAATCTATATATAGCAAGTATGGTTGTAATTACTATAATTGCGGCAGCATATCTTAGTTACACAGGATATACCTATTATGACTTGCCTTTAGAGGAACGATTTTACCATCCGAGACACGCTTGGTTTAAACCTAGTGGTGTTTACGGTCAAGGTTTAGGGATTATTGGCACACTAATGATATTATTTGGTGTTTCCATTTACATAGCAAGAAAGCGATATAATTTTATGTCAAAGCAATTACGTTTAAAATATTTATTAGAGTTTCATATTTTTTTATGTACGCTAGGACCTATTCTAGTTTTATTTCATACGGCTTTTAAGTTTGGAGGTATTGTTTCTATTGCTTTTTGGAGTATGGTTGCTGTGGTGCTTAGCGGTGTTATTGGAAGGTTTATATATATTCAAATTCCGCGAACTCTAGAAGGTAGGGCGCTTACGCTTAAAGAGGTTAAAAACCTTAAAACAGATTTGGATGCTGTTCTAAGTGAACAATTTGAGATTGACGACCAAACAAAACAAATGATTGCAAGCATTGCGAATGCTGAAAAGCCTTCTTATAAAAATGTGAGGCAGTTAAAAAAGGAATTGAGACGGAAACCAATCCCGAAGGAAGACCAAAATTATATAGTAAAGTTGGTTAAAGATGATGTTATTCTTTCTGGTAAGATTGCACGACTTGAAACCATGCAGAAATTATTTAAATATTGGCATGTGGCGCATTTGCCTTTTGCTTTAATAATGTTGGTTATTGTAATTATTCATATAGCAATTACAGTAGCTTTTGGTTATAAATGGATATTTTAATGGGAGAAGTACTAATAGAACAGATATTGGTTTATAGCACAGTGTTTATACTATGTGCAATCACCGTTTTTTTCTATATGAAGAAGAAGAATGTTAATTCTGTGGTTGTAACTGAAAAAGTAAATGTGGCTAAAGAAGAAGGCCTGTTTGAACCCGTATCCTTATATCCGCATATCGATTTGAATACGTGTATTGGAAGTGGTGCGTGTATAACCGCTTGTCCAGAAAAGGATATTTTAGGTATTGTGGATGGTATTGCAACGGTTATTAATACAGCTAATTGCATTGGTCATGGAGCATGTTTTCATGCGTGTCCTGTTGAAGCTATTACCCTTCGCATAGGAACAGAAGCCAGAGGTGTCGATTTGCCACATGTGAGCGAAACTTTCGAAACTAATTTTAAAGGTATTTATATCGCTGGAGAGTTAGGAGGTATGGGGCTAATTAAAAACAGTGTAGAGCAGGGGCAACAAGCTGTTGAAAACATAGTGAAAAGTAAAAAGCCATCAAAAGAAAATGTAATTGATGTGGTTATTATTGGTGCTGGACCTGCGGGTATTTCGGCTACGCTTGCAGCAAAAGAACATGGATTAAGTAGCGTGACGTTAGAACAAGATTCCTTGGGAGGAACGGTTTACACTTTTCCGAGAGCTAAAATAGTAATGACATCACCAATGGATTTACCATTATACGGAAAAGCTAAGTTGTTTAATACGTCAAAAGACGAATTGCTTCAACTATGGAAAAAAGTAATTTCAGAACATGATATTGAAATTAAAGAGCATACTAAAGTAGAAAGCATTATTCCTACTGAAGATAAAACCTTTAAGATTATTACAAATACAAACGAAGAGTATATATGCAATAATGTTTTGTTAGCGATAGGAAAACGAGGAAGCCCAAGAAAGTTGAATGTTCCTGGAGAAGAATCTTTAAAAGTTGCCTATCGATTATTAGAGCCAGAAAATATTCAAAATAAAAAAGTATTAGTAGTTGGTGGTGGCGATTCAGCTATTGAAACGGTTCTTTTATTAAAGGATGAAAACGAAGCAACCTTATCGTATAGAAAAGACAAATTTGCCAGATTAAAACCTAAAAACAAAGAGAAAGTAGGAGAAGCTATAGCCGATGGGTCTCTAAACGTGATTTATAATTCTAATGTAGTTTCAATAAATAAAAATGATGTATTGATTAAAATTAATGAAGATGAGGATGCAAAACAATTAGAAAACGATTTGGTTTACATTTTTGCTGGAGGTGAATTACCCACAAGTTTTTTACAAAAAGCAGGAGTAGAAATAACAAAACGGTTTGGATATACTATGAAAAGACACTAAACGAGTTCACTCTTAATAATATTTGAAAAAGTTAATTGCACATATAACAATTATTGTCTTTTCTGTGACAATGAGCTATGGACAGATATCTCCAGGAGATTTATCTGAGTCTCATAAAGATTTAGAAGGCATGAGTAATTGTACCCAGTGTCATGAATTAGGAGAGAAAGTTTTAAATAGTAAATGTTTAGAGTGTCATAAAGAAATAAAATCCTTAATAAATGAAAATCAAGGATTTCATGCAAGTTCAAATGTGGTAAATCTAGATTGTTTTAAATGCCATAGTGACCATCATGGTAGAAAGTTTGACATGATACGCTTTGATGAAGATAATTTTAATCATAATGAAGCAGGATACAAATTAGAGGGAAAACACGAAACTATAGATTGCAGAGAATGTCATATGCCAGATAATATTCAAAATATAGAAATTAGAAAAAAAGAAAAAACATTTCTTGGTTTAGAACAAGAGTGTTTGTCTTGTCATGACGATTTTCATCAAGAAACGCTTTCTGAGGATTGTAAAAAATGTCATGATTTTGAGGCATTTAAACCTGCAACTAATTTTAATCATGATGAAGCGAAATTTGCATTAAAAGGAAAGCATAATGATGTAGAATGTATAGAATGCCACAAAGAAAGCACTAGAAATGGTAAAGAGTTTCAAGAATTTATAGGTTTAGCTTTTGAAGATTGCGTGTCTTGTCATGAAGATCCGCACAATTCTAAGCTCCCAGGAACGTGTGTACAATGCCACACAGAAACATCTTTTTCTTTTTTCAATGGTCAAGATAATTTCAACCATAATAATACAAGTTTTACTATAAAAGGAAAGCATAAACAAGTGGATTGCTATAGTTGCCATAAAGAAACGGATAGTCCTTCATTAGTATTTCAAGACAATTTAAGAGTAAAAGAAAACAATTGTGTAAAATGTCATGCCGATGTTCACGAAGGAAAATTTGGATTAGATTGTGCAAAATGTCATAATGAAAAGAGCTTTTTATCTTTAAACAATATGGATTTTTTCGATCATAACGTTACAGATTATCCATTAGAAGGAAAACATGTAGAGGTTGAATGTAAACAATGCCATACCACAAGACGCTATACAAATCCAATAGATTTTTCAGCATGTAATAAATGTCATAGTGATTATCATAATGGAGAATTTAAAGAAAATAATATATCCCCAGATTGTGTCGCCTGTCATTCTCTACAAGAAGGCTTTGAGTATAGTTTATTTACATTGGAACAGCATCAAGAAACAACATTTCCTTTAGAAGGTGCACATGTGGCAACGCCGTGTTATGCATGTCATGTAAGTGAAAAAGAAGAACATTGGACGTTTAGAAATTTAGGCGAAACTTGTGTGGATTGTCATCAAGATATTCATAAAGATTACATAAGTGATACGTTTTATCCTAATCAAGATTGTACCGTTTGCCATATCAATGATACATGGTCAAGCATCAATACATTTGACCATTCAAAAACGAATTGGACGCTAGAAGGAAAACATCGTCAAGTGGATTGTAAGGCGTGTCATTTTACAGAAAACACCAATGATAATTCAGTAAGCCAAAAGTTCATCGATTTAGATACCAACTGTATTTCATGTCATGAAAATATTCATAATAATGAATTTGCTATAGATGGTGTAACAGATTGTGTTAGGTGTCATGTAACAAGTAGTTGGATGCCTGAGAATTTTAATCATAATTCTACAAAGTTTCCTCTAGTAGGGAAACATAAAGAAGTAGAGTGTAGAGTGTGCCATACATCAAGTATTGAAAAGGGAGAAACAGTTGTTTTGTATAAACTAAATAAATTCGAATGTATAGACTGTCATCAATAATAATAGTGTTTTTGATGTTTTTTACATCAACTTTTGCTCAATCACCACATGGTGATGAGTTAAAGGTTAGTTGTAACCAATGTCATAATCCATCTGGTTGGGAATTAGATATTTATTTAATGCGATTTGACCACAATAAAACAGATTTTGAATTAGAAGGAGCACATACTCAAACAGACTGTAAAGCATGTCATGAAACTTTGGTATTTAACGAAGCTCCAAACCAATGTGCTTCTTGTCATAACGATATTCATAGTGCTTCGGTTGGGAATGATTGTGCAAGATGCCATACATCCAACACTTGGTTAGTAGATAATATTCCAGAAATTCATGAAGCAAATGGTTTTCCATTAGTAGGGTCGCATAGTAGTTTAAGTTGTGTAGACTGTCATTTTTCTGAAACGAATTTAAGATTTGATAATATTGGAAATGATTGTATTAGTTGCCATAGAGAAGATTATTTAGCTGTTAAAAGCCCAGATCATACAGGTTTCTCAAAAGATTGTTTAGAGTGCCATAACCCCGTTGGAAATGGTTGGGATACTGATAATATTGGTAATCATGACTTCTTCCCCTTAACCTTAGGGCATGATAATTTAGACTGTACACAGTGCCATACCACCGGAAATTTTTCAGATGCTGATCCTAATTGTGTAACCTGTCATCAAACACATTATGATGAAACGACCAATCCTAATCACAATAATGTTGGTTTCTCAACAGATTGTGCTAGCTGTCATACAACGATTCCTGGTTGGACACCAGCTAATATAAACCATGATTTTTTTCCATTAACATTAGGACATGATATAGAAGATTGTACCCAATGTCATACCACAACAAACTATGCAGATGCTGATCCTAATTGTATAACCTGCCATCAAGCAGATTATGATGGCACCTTGAATCCTCAACATAGAAATATTGGCTTTCCAACGGATTGTACACAATGCCATACAACTGATCCAGGTTGGACGCCCGCAACTATAAACCATGATTTTTTCCCATTAACGTTAGGTCATGATATTCAAGATTGTACGCAATGTCATACAACATCAAATTACTCTGACGCTGATCCTAATTGTATATCCTGCCATCAAGCAGATTATGATGGTACGTTGAATCCTCAACATAGAAATATTGGCTTTCCAACGGATTGCACACAATGTCATACTACTGATCCGGGATGGACACCAGCGAATATAAATCATGATTTTTTCCCATTAACGTTAGGTCATGATATTCAAGATTGTACCCAATGCCACACCACAACAAATTATGCTGATGCTGATCCTAATTGTGTGAGTTGTCATCAAACGGATTATAATGGAACTGCTAATCCGAATCATAATACAAATGGTTTTTCAACGGATTGTGCATCCTGTCATACAACCAATCCTGGATGGACACCAGCGAATATAAATCATGATTTTTTCCCATTAACATTGGGTCATGATATTCAAGATTGTACACAATGCCATACCACTGGAAGTTATTCGGATGCGGACCCTAATTGTGTGACTTGTCATCAAACAGACTATGATGGAACAACTAATCCGAATCATAATACAAATGGTTTTTCAACAGATTGTGCATCTTGTCATACAACGAACCCAGGCTGGACACCAGCGAATATAAATCATGATTTTTTCCCATTAACATTGGGTCATGATATACAAGATTGTACACAATGCCATACCACAGGAAATTATTCAGATGCAGACCCAAATTGTGTGACTTGCCATCAAACGGATTATGATAACACAAATAATCCAAATCACACTGCCGCACATTTTCCAACAGACTGTGTAGCTTGTCATACAACAAATCCAGGATGGACACCTGCAACTTTTGACCACGACGGGCAGTATTTTCCAATTTATAGTGGTAAACATCAAGGAGAATGGAATGATTGCGTCGATTGCCATAATAATGCTAATGATTACTCAGTATTCAATTGCCTCAATTGTCATGAGCATAGTAATAAAAGTGAAGTAGATAATGACCATGACCACCCAGGGGAACCCGAGTTTGATGGTTATGTTTATGAAAGCAATGCATGTGTATCATGTCATCCAAACCCATAACATTAGAGAACTTAACCTATTATGACTTTTAAATATATTTTCATATTGAGTATGATGATTACGGGTTCTCTTATTTACGGACAAGAAACTGATGTTCCCTTGAAAGGAAAAGTGACCTTTATGACATCTAAAAATGTATATGTGAAGTTTGATAATACAGCTATGATTAAAGTAGGAGATACTCTTACGACTATTAATGATGTGCCTTGTTTGTTAGTTAATAATAAGTCTTCAACCTCTGTGGTTTCGTCAAGAATAGGGGACTGTATCATTGAAAAAGACATGATTGTTATTTACTCCGTAAGAATTATTAAAGTCCCCGTTATTGAAGATGAAGCTATAGTAGAAAATATTGGAATTAGTTATAACGACTCCATACAAGTCATATCTAAAAATCCCAAGAAAACATATTCTGAAGATATTAGGGCGCGTTTATCAGCGTCAAGTTATAGCACAATTTCAGAAATTAGAGATGATCGCCATAGATTAATGACACGATTTTCCTTAAATGCTAGTCATATTAACAATTCTAAAATATCAGTAGATACTTATCTTAATTACAGAAATAACATAAGTTCTGGAGAAACTAATAGTTTAAGTAATGACAACCATTTAAGGGTGTTTAATTTGGCGATGCGCTATGATGTAGATTCAACCTTGTCAATTACAGCTGGTAGAAAAATTAACTATAAAATATCATCGCTTGGTGCTATAGATGGTTTACAGGCTGAAAAGTTTTTCGGTAAGAATTATGTCGGTGCAATTGCGGGATTCAGACCAGATATTTTTGATTATGGATTTAATCCAGACTTATTGCAATATGGTGCCTATGTTGGTAGATTGACAGATAGTGACAACCTACATTCGCAAACTACATTAGGGATTGCAGAGCAACATAATAATAGTGATTTAGATAGACGATTTACATACTTTCAACATTCAAGTACTATTAATAAGAAACTAAATCTTTTTACGACTGCTGAACTGGATATATTTAATAAGGCTAATGATTCTATAAACAACAGTCCTAGATTAACAAATTTATATGTTTCTGCTCGATACCGATTTAATAGAAAGGTTAATGCTGCATTATCGTACGATTCAAGAAAACGAATTATTTATTATAAAACTTATGAAACTGATATAGAGGAAATATTGGACGAAGACATAGCGAGGCAAGGTATAAGAGCTAGATTAAATATTAAGCCATTTAAATACGTGTATACTGGTTTGAGTTATAGCAGACGATTTCAGAGTGATAACCAAAATAAATCTGATAATATCTATGGTTATGTGAGTCTTTCCAGTTTACCAATAGAAGGGAGAGTATCACTAACGTATAATATGAATTCATCCAATTATTTGGATAGTAATATAGCATCATTGCGATATTCAAGACAATTTATGGATAATAGGCTGAATGCTGATTTTTATTATAGATTTGTGAATTAT
>RCNA010000062.1_pt1 | contig 13763 bp, 11 predicted proteins | sample 2041331 | NCBI WGS metagenome assembly RCNA01 (sample SAMN09708233, study PRJNA481090) | Marine sediment metagenome, whole genome shotgun sequencing project. | reverse complement strand
TGCGTGGTGTCGAGATAGATTTTATTGAGCGTACCACGGGCGCAAGCTTTGTGTTCAATAACGTATTTGAATCCACGGGTGGTTCGGGCGTGTGCGGCACTTGTGGTGCCGCCGGCGGGGGCTGCGGCTAGGTCGAAAAAAGATTAAAGCTCGCCGCAGTCTGTATTGATATCTGATTTTACTTCTTTGCACCGGGTTGCTGAAAACCCTGCGGTATTCCACCAAAACCACCTTCCTTTAATCTGTTCGTGCAATGACCCATGTCATACAAACCTAAATTCGGTCACATCATTGCACCGTACCTGGTTCCGGCGATGCTGGCGCAGTTGCTGGAGCTTGCAAGTGGTGCTTGTCGGCGGTGCGCCCCTCGAGCCTTTGCTGGCGGACAGGGAGCTGGCACAGTTAATCAGCCTAAACCGAGCCGAGGAGTAAGAAAATGATGAGAATTTACCAACGAAACGAAGACAACGAGATAGAACGTAACCCTGCCGCAGAGCAAGAGGTCGAAAAGGTCGACGAGAAGTGTATATCAGATGCCCCGGCCCCGGACTACTTCGACGGGCCGCATGATATGTTTATTTTGATGAGCACTACAGGAAGGGAAATCAAACACGTCCTGCAAAAGTCGCTTCCCCTGGACGGGAGCGAATCTGACGACATACTCAATGGTAAACTGAATGAAGGTCTATTCAATAAAGAAGGCAAGGCGATACTGGTGTACATCCCGGCTGCAAGTTGGGATGACGTTAAGCGATTTTTTGCCTATGTGGACAGGGACGGCTACACAGAGGCAATGAAGGCGGCCGAGGTAATGGGCAAAGCCCCGAAGCCCCTGCCATTACCCGGATTTGTAAACTTGCCGGGCCCGGTGGGGCCGTCAGCAGACCAGGCAGAGTTTCTTACCGGACTGCGTGAGGCCGAGCGTGCCGGCTAAGATAGAGAGAAGGCGCCCTAAGGTTTGAGCGGAGGTTGGTAGATGGAAAGAGTCACGGGAGGAAAACGAAAGGGATTGACACTCACACCTTTAGCCGTGTTCGCGATTATAGCTTTTCTGTTCCAGGTGACGCCGTCGCCGGCCACGCAAGCGGTGCAGGACACTGTGCCTGTTGCCGCCCTGGAGGTGGTCCACCGCGCTGCCATTCCCGTTGAAGAGCTGATCGAGGAGCGCCGCGAGCAGATGAAGGACCTGGGCGAGTACATGAGAGCGCTTGCCCGGTTCATCAAGGGCACCGCAGGCACTCGCGACCATGCGCTGAGCTACACTAGCGGGATCATGGACCTCGCTGAACAGATTCCAACGCTGTTTCCGAAGGGCACCGGTATGGAGGATGGGCTTGGGATCGAAACCGGTGCCAGGCAAAGAATCTGGGACGACTGGCACGACTTTGAGGCCCTGGCGACGCTCCTCTCCAACGAGGTAGACAAACTGGCGGCCGCTGTCAGCGCGGGAGCAGAACGGTCCGCTGTCAGACAGCAGTTCATGCAGGTTGGTAAGAAGGGATGCAGCGGCTGCCACGACGACTTCCGGCACAAGCTCAGAGGAACGGATTAACCATGCGGGCCTGTGGCGCAGTTCTATTGGTCCTACTGGCCGGAATGTTGGGTTCCGCGGCGGTGGCGACGGCAGACGAGGCTGTACAGCGCGGCCGCTACCTGTTTCGCATAGCAGGCTGTGGCGGCTGCCACACGACGGAGGTGCATAGCAGTGATGTGCTACTCCTGGCCGGCGGGCGGGCAATCGAGACGCCTTTTGGCACCTTCTATGCAACAAATATCACGCCGGATCCGGAACACGGCATCGGCAAATGGAGCAGGCAAGACTTCCACCGTGCCATGCGCGAGGGTCTGTCACCGGATGACAGGCCCTACTATCCAGCCTTCCCTTACACGTCTTACACCGCACTCAGTGATCACGATATCGATGATCTGTGGCGCTACCTGCAGTCCGTGACTCCCGCCGCCATTGCCGAGCGACCACACGAGCTTGCTTTTCCATTCAGGTTACGTGCTCTGCTGCGCCCCTGGCGACGGCTGTATTTCAAAGCCGGACCCTATAAAGCCAATGCGTCAAAGGATCAGGTGTGGAACCGGGGCGCCTATCTGGTCGAGGTTGTCGGCCATTGTGGTGAGTGCCATTCGCCGCGCGGATTTCTCGGCCAGGTCGATAAGAGTCTGGCGTTGTCGGGTAAGCCAACAGGCCCGGAAGGCGAGGCAGTGCCGAGCATAAGGCCGGACAGCAAACATGGCATTGGATCCTGGAGTATTGAGGATATTGAGACCTATCTTTCCTTCGGTATGACGCCGGCGGGTGATTTTGCCGGCGGTGCCATGGCCGATGTCATAAAGCGCTCGACCCAGTATCTGAGCGAGTCTGATCAAACAGCAATCGCCCGCTACCTGAGCGAGACCGAGCCCTAATGGTGGGCGCGCCAGCGTGTGAGGATGTGATGGAGTTGCAGATCAAGGTCAATGGCGAAGGTGTGATTGAAAACCCCCATTTCTTTGTGAAATTTCATTTCACTAGTGAAATTTCATTTCCCTGCTGATATTCCATTGCAGAATGTACTAACTCATTGATTATCTAAATAAATCTACCCTGACCATGGCCGCTCGACCGGCAGTGAAATTTCACTGCACCTGGGTGCCACCCTGTTAACTGTCTGAAGAATAAGGGGTTATGTTTCTGGCATGGCTATTGCACTGTAATAATAAATAGTGACTTAGGGTGAATAACCCCCAATGAGGGTATCAGGATGGAGTATCAACATGAATAATATGAATATTAATATTTCCCGACGTAAATTTTTGCAGACGGCAGCGGCTGCAGCAGGTGCCGTGGCTACCAAAGGCGTACTGGCACTGGATCTTTTGCTACCGGTTTTAGACACTGTGGGGGATTACCCCTATAGGAGTTGGGAGGAATTCTACCGGATTCAATGGGACTTTGACTACTTCGGTCGTATCGCACACTCGGTAAACTGCACCGGTTCCTGCACCTGGAAGGCGTATGTCAAGAATGGTGTCGCCTTCAAGGAGGAGCAGTTTGCGGATTATCCGGAAATCAACGACACGCTGCCCGTAAGCAACCCAAGGGGCTGTCAGAAGGGCGCCAACCACAAGGAATATGTCTACGGCCCGCAGCGGACCAAGTACCCGCTGATGCGGACGCCGGGCACAGCGCGCGGTGAAGGCAAGTGGACCAGAATAACCTGGGACGAGGCGCTCGCTAAGATCGCCAATAGTATAGTGGATACCATCGACACCCCGTGGAGAGAGAAAGGCAACCGCGGTCGTAAACATCGTTACAGTCCGGATGCGGTTAACTTCTTTGCCGCCATCCCCGCCAAGCACCATATTACCGTGGCGGGCGGTTTCCGCCTGGCCAACCTGATCGGCGGCGTCGCCTGTAGTTTCTATGACTGGTACTGTGACCTGCCTCCGGGCCAGCCGCAGACCTGGGCGATTCAGACCGATGCCTGCGAGTCCGCAGACTGGATGAACTCGACCCTGATCATGCTGATGGGGGCAAACCTGCTCGAGACCCGTATCCCCGATGCCCACTACTACACCGAGGGGCGCATGCGGGGCACGCGCAGTATCGCGGTGTTCCCGGACTACAACCCGACCTGTATCCATGCTGATATCTTTGCGCCCATCGCACCGGGCACGGACGCTGCCCTCTGCCTCGGCATGGCCAAATGGGCCATCGACAACAATCTGCATGATGTCCCCTACATCAAGCAGTTCACCGACATGCCCTTCCTGGTCAACACCCGTACCGGGAAATTGCTGCGCAAGGATAGCCGACAGAAAAAGGATGGCAGCCCGAGGAATCCGGCCGCGTTTAACACCTACTACGTCTGGGACAACAGCACGGACGCGGCAGTTGAGGTCCCGGGCACTCTGGGAAGCCCCGACCAGACCCTGGATCTGGGGGGAATCGACCCGGCACTGGAAGGCACCTTCAGGATTAAGAGCCGAAGAAACCGCTGGAAGAGCCACAAGTGCTGGGGCCACGGCAATCACTACGGCTGGAACCGCAAGAACATTAAGGTCACCCCCGTTTACGCACGACTGCTTGATAAACTGGCACCCTTTACCATTAACGAAGTCGCCAGCATCACCAGCCTGGATGCGGATCTGATCGTTCAGATGGCGGAAGAGTTTGCAACAGCAAAGGCGGCCCGGATTATCGAAGGTGCGGGAACGAACCACTATTTCCACAACGACCTCACCAACCGCGCCCAGATCCTGCTGCTGGCACTGACCGGCAACGTCGGCAAGCCGGGTACCGGTTTCGACCACTATGTCGGCCAGGAGAAGATCTGGCCCGAGGAAGCCTGGTTCCACCTGTCCTTCCCTCATGGCCGGCCGGCCCAGCGCTTCCAGAACACGACCCTGTGGACCTATGTCCACGGCGAGGCCGAATCCGATGTCGACAATCTCTATCCGCGAACCATCAAAGACTACGTCAAAGAGAGTGTCGACAAGGGCTGGATGCCGCTGTGGCCCAAAGGCACCCTCGACAACGGCAGAGACCCCAAGATCCTGATCGTCTGGGGCGCTAACTATATCAATCAGGCCAAGGGATACAATGATCTGATAAACAACCTGCTGCCCAAGCTTGATCTGCTCGTCGACATCAATGTGCGCATGGATACCACGGCCACCTTTGCCGATATTGTTCTGCCTGCTGCCAGCATGATGGAAAAATGGGACCTCAATACCACGGACCTGCACACCTACGCCATTCCGTTCACGCCGGTAGTCGACCCCCTGTACGAGAGCAGGACCGACTGGCAGATCTGGCGCTCCCTGGCCGGTGCGCTGGCGGACACCGGGTTCCGCTTCAGGGACAGGGTAGCGAAAGGCACAACCATTAAGAGGAATTTCAGTACCCTGCTGACAGACTACGATACCTTGAACGTCGAGGGGGGCAATGTTGGAGATGACAAGGCTGCGTGCCAGTTCATCCTCGATAATGCCGTCGAGACCAATGGTAGCCAGGGCGGTATTGCAATGAACCTCGACGGAGAACACAGGTTCGTGGATGACGCCCATCTGAATGAGCAACCCGAAGGTTCGATCATTAAGCACCCCTACCGTTTTGGAGCGACCAGCGAAGCCTGGACCACCACCCTGAAGGAGGGCGTGGCCTATCACACCCACGGGCGAATGTATGACGAGCTCAAGCCCATCGGAACCATGGCCGGCCGCCAGCAGTTCTATCTCGACCAGGACTGGTATCTGAAGGAGTTTAAAGAAGAGCTGCCAACCTACAAGGGTACAGTGGATGCCGATCCCTATCCGCTGCGCTGGAGTACGCCGCACGGCCGCTGGTCCATCCATTCCACCTGGCGCGATGCCAAGTTCCAGTTGAGACTGCAACGGGGCCGAACCGTGGTCTATCTGAACCCCAACGAAGCGGCAAACCGCGGCATGGAGGACAACGAGCTTGTCGAAGTCTTCAATGATCACGGGGCCGTCCAGGTGCATCTGAATATTGCGCCACGGGTACCGGAGGGAATGGCATTGATGTACCACGGCTGGGAGCGCTACCAGTCCAATACCGGATGGCAGGCGCCGACCCATGTCCGCATCAACCCGACCCAGCTGGTCGGTAAGTACGGGCAGCTTAATTTCAGGTTGAACTACTGGGGTCCTACCGGAAACCAGAAAGATACTCGAGTGGAAGTTCGCAAGGTTCTATAAGGCCTTAGCGAGTCAACATCTCGGTTCAACCAATAGACAGAACTCTAGGAGAACGACATGGCTACAATTAAAAAACAGGTTCGAATGGTCTTCGACCTCAACAAGTGCCTTGGCTGCCATACCTGCACTATGGCATGCAAGACTCAGTGGACGGACGGCAGGATCGATGTTCCGCTGGAAAACCTTCCCGACAACCCCGAAGGGCTGTTGTATCAGTACTGGAACAACGTCGAGACCATGCCCGGCAGGGGTTATCCCAAGAACGTATTTACCCCCGGCATGGGTGGCGGGTTCACCAACCCCACAAATCCGGATGGCACCCTCTCCGACGACTGGACGGTCGATCCGCTAGGCCCGCTGCCCCGCATCGTTGAGGATTATGGCGCACCCTGGGAATACAATTATGACGAGGTGCTCAAGACCGAGGGTGGAGACGCGACCACCAGTCAGATGGTGCCGAGTCCGGCGCCCGACGGTCCCGATGCTTATTCGAGCAACTGGGATGAAGATGTCGGGGCGGGCGACTATCCCAATACGCACTACTTCTACCTGCCCCGGCTCTGCAACCACTGCGCCAAACCCGCGTGCCTGGCCGCATGCCCCAAGAACGCGATTTACAAGCGTGATGAGGACGGCGTCGTGCTGATCGACCAGTCCCGTTGCGAGGGATACCGCCGCTGTGTCGCGGCCTGCCCGTACAAGAAGATTTACTACAATGCGGCGAAGAAGAAGTCGCAGAAGTGTATCTTCTGCTACCCGAGGCTCGAGCAGGATACGGGTCCAAACGAGTTCCAGCCACCGCGGGAGAACTTCTGCTTTAACCAGTGTACCGGCCGCATCCGTTTCGCGGGGTTCCATGATGCCAATAACGACGCGTACAACAACAGGTTTAATGTCAATAAGCTGGTCGACAAATGGGGGGTCGCGCTACGCCTGCACCCCGAGTATGGCACGTCACCGAACCTGTTCTACGTGCCACCGTTAAGCCCGCCGACATTTGAAAATGGCAAGCTGACGGACACCCGGCGTATTCCGGTCGAAACGCTGGCACAAATGTTTGGCGACGATGCAAGCTCGACACCTGGCGATCAATCGCGCATCGACAGGATCGAAGATATCTTCAGGATCCTGGAGGCTGAGCGGGCCATTGTGGCGGCCGGCGGACAATCCGAGCTGGTTGACATCCTGGTGGCACGCGAAGAGAAAGATCGGCTGCAACTGTACTTAGACCCCGACGTTTATGATGCGTTAGGAATGAAATAGGAAGACAAACCATGAAAACAAAGCAACTGAAAATTTTGAAGCTGGTGACTCCGCTGGCGCTAGCGGCCCTGCTGATCCCCGCGATCAGCAGTGGCTTCCCGACCGATACGGATACCTATCAGGTCAACTCCGTGCGGGTGGGGAGCTTTACTTTTGATGCTCCCGGTGGGCCGGCGAATAACCTGTCACACCCGGATTGGGGCAATGCGACGGCGACCGAGGTGCCGCTGGAGTATATTATTTTCGCCAGCGCCAATGTCAAGGGCGGGTTCGATAACTGGTCCAAGGTCAATCCTGAATCGACGCGGCTCCTGTCCGTGAAGTCGATTCACGACGGTGAGGAGATACTCTTCCGGGTCGAATTTGCGGATGCGACCTTCGACGAGAACGCAAAGGATGTGCCGCGCTTCTTCGATGCCCTCGCGCTCCTGATTCCCTACTCCGAAGCCGACTATCCCGGCTGTAAAGCCGGTCCGGAGGCTGAGCCGCTGATCCACATGGGGATGCGTTGCGACGGGCTTGATGAGCATGGCGATGAGTGCCCTCCAGGTGAAGAAGCCAATTGCAAATGCTGCCCCACAAATATCCACTTCTGGCGGCCTGATAAGGTCGAGGTCGAGAACATCGTCACCAATGGCATGGGCACCACCCTGGAGACAGGTGAAACGGATGACCCGCTGCTGTTTCATGCCGCCCAGGACTGGAGCAACGGCGTGTGGACGGTGGTCATGGGCCGCGCTATGGTCGGCCCGCCTAACCCTGAGCCGGAACACCCCGATACCACCCACGTCGGGCCCGGCGGATACATGGTCACGCTCGAGGCGGGTGCAAGCTATGACACGGTGTGGGCCAACTGGGACGGTGACAGGAACGAACGAAACGGCAGCAAGTTCATCGGCTTATGGGGCACCCTGAATATTGCACAGTGACACAGAGCTGACTGTCTGGCATTATGCCGTAGGTAAGAGGGCGTCCGGTTGCAAACCAGCCGGACGCTCATGCTCAGTGAAGTCAAACACAACGAGGAATAAAAATGAATGACGCGTCAACATCATCCATGACAACCGCAGACCCAGACGTCAGGAGTACTGTCTACAGCTTGCTGTCTCAAGCCTTCAAGTACCCGACGCCTGAGGTGTTTGCACCGTATCAGAACGGCGAATTCCTGTCACAGCTGTGGGACCAGCTGTCCAAGCTCCCCCATCTCCAGAGCCTGCTGGAGGAAGAGGCGGAGCAGAAGGATACGATCCAGCGTGACCTGGAAGGGGCCAGTATTGAGGATTTCCAGGCGGATTACACGGCGACCTTCGATGTCGGAGCCCCACAGCCGCCCTGCCCCCCGTACGAAGGTGTTTACTGGAAGGGAGCGGAGCGGTCTGGCCTGCTGATTCGGATAGGCGAATTTTACAAGCACTTCGGACTCAGCATGAACCAGGAGGAAGGCACGCGGGAACTCTCCGATCACCTGTGTGCGGAGCTGGAGTTCCTTCACTTTCTCACGTTCAAGGAGGCAGAGGCGCTTAAAGAGGACAAGGAGGACGATTTGCTGCAGGGTTACATCCGCGCCCAGCGGGATTTTCTCGCCCACCATCCGCTGCAGTGGTTGCCGCAGTTCTACGAGCGGCTGCAGGCGAACTGCCCGATTCCGTTCTACGTCTGGATGGGCAAGCTGCTGGCGCAGATTACGCAACTGGAGCTCGACTACCTGAACGCTAACGTCGTCGAGGTGGAGGCGGCCTGAGCCGCAACGCTTTAAAACATCACTCACTCGCACCGATTGTCAGCAGGAGGTTCCATGTCCCAGGAAAATGCGCCCAGTTTCTACCACGCTCTCAAGCAAAGCCATCCCGACTTCATCGACGCGGTGGATCGCCTCGGTCAGGCCGTGCGTGAGCAAGGACCGCTCGATAACAAAACAACGCACCTGATCCAGCTGGCTGCCGCTGCGGCAATTCGCTCCGAAGGTGCGGTTCACAGCCATGTGCGCCGGGCATTGGAAGCGGGCGCCAGTATCGAAGAAGTCCGTCACAGCTTGATGCTACTCACCAGCACCATTGGCTTTCCCACCGTCGTCGCTGCCTTGAGCTGGATCGAAGATGTCCCTGGACAGGACTAGGCGAACGCACCGGGCAGCCCGGTGTGAGGACGACGGGATGGGCGATCTCATCGACGCCCATGGGCGGCGTATCACCGATTTGCGCATCTCTGTCACCGATCGATGCAATTTGCGCTGCAGCTATTGCGTCCCGGATCAGGGGCTAGTCTTCGCAAAGCGCGAGCGGCTGCTGCATATCGAGGAGATTGCACGACTGGCCGAGATCGCCGTGAGCCTCGGCATCCATAAGTTTCGTTTAACAGGCGGCGAACCCCTGGTGCGGCGCGAGTTACCTGCCCTGGTCGAGCGCCTGACGCAGCTCCCGGGTGTGGAAGACGTGCCGCTGACCACCAACGGCGTTCTCCTCGCCGAGCAGGCGAGCGCGCTTTACGCCGCCGGGGCTCGCCGCCTCAACATCAGCCTGGACGCCTTGAACCAGGGGTGCTTCCAGTCCCTGACGCGCTGCGACGCCTTACACAAGGTGCTGGACGGCATCTCAGCGGCAAGGGATGCCGGCTTTCGTATCAAGATCAACATGATTCCCATCCGCGGTGTGAATGAGGACCAGATTCTGCCCATGGCGCACTGGGCGCTCGGCAAGGGACTCCACCTCAGGTTTATCGAATATATGCCTTTCGTCAGCAACGGCTGGTCCATGGACCAGGTCATCACCGCCGCTGAGCTGCGCGTGATGCTGGCCCGCGAGCTGGACCTCGGTGAGGGGCAGAGGTCCCCACCCGACTCACCCGCTGAGGATTATTCTGTAACGGGCGCGGATGTACCCGTCGGCGTCATCGCCTGTGTGACGGAGCCCTTTTGCAGGCACTGCTCCCGCATGCGGCTCACCGCAGAGGGTGCGCTACGACCCTGCCTGCATTCGCATGTCGAGCTGGATCTTGTCGAGCGCCTTCGCGCAGGGGCCAGCGACAATGAGCTGCGGGCGCTGTTTCGGGCGGCGGCCGCGGCGAAGCCGGGCGGGCGTCAGGAATTCCGCGCCAGTACGCTCGTACAAAGCGATGCGGCAGCGCGGCCCATGATCCGTATCGGCGGTTAGGTCTGCACTCAGTGCTTGTACGCGCCAGGGTCGATGTGGTGATCGCGTAGCTTCATATAGATCGCACGCTTGGTTAAGTCCATGAGCGCCGCCACCATGCAGACATTCCCATCAAAGCGCGCCAACGCCTCTTTGAGATACTTTTTCTCCATGTCGGCGACAGCTTCTTTCCTATGCTGGCGCCACGGCTTGTCCGGCTCGAACGTCGACGCCACCTCTGAATCGGCAAAATCCAGCGGTTGCATGATCAGCTCCAGTTCATAGCCGATAGATAACAGGAAGCTGCGTTCCAGTACGTTCTCCAATTCCCGCACATTGCCCGGCCAATCATGACGCATGAGCTGGTGCATAACCACGCCTGGGATCGACGTGATCTGTTTTTCATGCCTGCGGTTCAGTTTTGTCAGTATATGCTCTACCAGGGCGGGAATATCCTCGGCTCGCTCACGCAGCGGCGGAATTGCCAGCGGCAGCACATTGAAGCGATAGAAAAGATCTTGTCGGAAAGCACCCTGTCGGACAGCCTCCTCCAGCTGCCGGTTGGTTGCGGTGATGATCCTGGCGTGCGCACGCAGGATTTGGCGCCCCCCAACCCGCGTGTAATCTCCCTCTTGCAAGACCCGCAGAAGCCGTAGCTGCCCGGCCGGGGAGAGCGAGTCGATTTCGTCAAGAAATAGTGTCCCGTCCTGGGCACGCTCGAAGACGCCCGGACACGCCTGGTGCGCCCCGGTGAAGGCGCCGCGCTCGTGCCCGAATAATGTGCTCTCGATCAGTGTCTCCGGGATAGCGCCACAGTTCAGTGCTACAAAGGGCCGGTCGCTGCGGTTACTCAGGGCGTGCACTGCCCTTGCTACCAGCTCTTTACCGACGCCGGTCTCACCGGTGATCAACACGGTGACCGAGGTCGGTGCGATAGTCTTTACAGCTCGCAGGACGCGGTGCATGGCTCGCGAGCGGATCACCATCGTCGAGTCGCTCTCACCTAGCGAAACGGTCTCGGTCGGCAGCGCCGGCTCTTTTACGGCTGCCCCGGCCTTTGCCTCCAAAAGCCAGACCTCGCCACCGGCTGCACGCTGAGTCGCGCTCTTCCTGCGCGACCAATACTCGTAACCACCACCCTGCCCGGCGCGTGTGACATCCGTACAAATAGAAACATCGCAGGCACCATCCTGCGACTTCGGGCACGTCTGGATACACACTTTTGCATAACCGAAATGACGCGCAGCAATGTGACCGGCGATGCTGAAGACGAAATGGCACACATGTTGAGAGTGCTCGGACCAGTCCGTAAACGGACAATGCGGCATGGTTAGCTGCAGGCCGTCGCGTTCGAGCTGGACCAGAGAGGCAGGGACGTCAGTGCCATTCACCTGACTTATGATCTGACTCACCAGCTTCCCATACTCTGGCAGTGCGAGAGTATGGTCTACCGCGACGGCAGATTTTTGCACGGCCTCGAGGAATCGGGCAGCGCCGTACCCCATCTCATCGATACGTGGAGAGTCTGCTGCCAAACTCCCTTGCTTACTGGCCGTCATAGCCTCTTTCAGCTGTGATTGAATGACGGAGTATTCTCGCGTAGTGTCCATACATCCCTCTCCCCTTTGGCACATTTTTTTTATAATTTTTTAATTCACGCTACTATCACAATGGTAGACATCTAAGTAGGCAAACATTTTTGTAATAAATTGTAACAAGCAAGATTTATGCCATTGTAGTTATCGATATATCTTGCTGAATTTATTAATTATTTATTTTTTAGAATTATTGATACATTCATAATGTATGACATTAGTGGCATGCTGTCATGACAATATAGGCGCCTATATGTCACTTCTGTCAGAATAATTGGGGTGATTAACGCCAGGAAAGGCGGGTCGGCCAAAAAAGATCATAGAAAATGCTGATTAGTCGACCCTGAAATATTAATCTCAGGCACTTAAATAACCATCGTATCGGGTCTGAGAAATATAATTTTCAGCCCGGTATTTGTTGGTTTTAATTTATGAAGCCAAAAAATAAGACACTGTCAACTTAACTTTTTTAGGTTGACAGTGCCCCCCTGACACCTTTATGGCTTCATAAACTTCGTAGTCTCGTCCAGGCGCTTTTGCGTTTCTTCAGGTGACTGCCTGGCCTTTTCTTCCAGTGATGCGATCCATTCCGCTTCTGCCTTGAACAGCCGGTCGAGATTATCCTCGTACACGACCACCGGGAACTCGTTCTTGCGCAGGTTGATGACGTAGTCATTCATCTGTTGCTGCAGGTACCTGCGCCGGGTTGTCTTCCGGGTCGCTTCGTTCACAATATCCTCGAACTCTGCATCGCGCAGGTCGAGCACCTTCACCAGGTGCCAGCCAGCCGGCGATTCCACCGGGCCACCCAGGGTTTCCGGCTCCAATGAGAAGGTCACCTTATCAAGCTCCGGAAAGCCGGTACCCTCCACCACCCAGCCCATCTCTCCCAGGGTCTGTTTGGCCATCGGATCGATGGAATGATCGCGCGCCGCCTCAAAGATCGTGATTTCTCCCGCCCCGATCCTTGTTTTGATTGCCTCGGCCTCTTCCTGTGTTTTCAGAACGACCATCTGCACCTTGCGCGTCTCACGCACCGTAATGGCGTCTCTGTTGTTCTCGAAATAATCCCACAGCTCTTCATCGGACGGATCCATTTCCCTGATCAAGCGCACCCTGTGCAGGTTAGTCATGTGGTTCTTGCTGTGCTCCTTAAAGCGCCGCTGGTAAACCGGATCCTGCTCCAGCCCCGCCGCCCGCGCCTTCTTCGCCATGATGCGCACATCCAGGTAGCCGTTGAGTGCCCTGGCGCGTTCCTCGTCCTCGTCCAGATGAAACTCGGCTCTGGTGGTCCGTTTGCTCTCTGTAACCAGCAATTCCTTCACTGCTTCCCAGTGCACCGGTTCGCCGTCGATACTGGCCACCACCGCTGCATCTTTGCGTTCGTCATCGCCGTCAGAATTGAGGACACTCTTATCAATGTCGATCTCGACGCCTTCCCGCAGCCGTGCTTGCATGGTCGCCGTCCGGGCCTTGAAACGCTGCTTGCGAATAGCGGCCTCGATGCCAAGCCTGAGGTCGTCTGTCATGGCTGTGCCCGGCATGATGGAGTTCTCGAAAAATTCCTGGACCTCGGCGTCAGTGACTTCGATCTCTCCGATCAGGTATTTCTGGCGATAAAGTCCGCCCAGGATACCGTCGGTATAACGTTGCATATCGCCGACATAAACCGGGTCCTTGTCCATGCCGTGCTTGAGGGCATCCAGATAGAGCAGGTTGGCTGAGACCGCCTTGTCCAGCAGGGTGATGCGCACCCGATTGCGTTCAGGCGTCCCCAATGCGGGTACGGACAGGCCGACAATCGCCGAGCTGTTGAGCAGGGTATTGAGCTCGGTGAAGCTGATCAGTTCGTCACCGACACGGGCAATGACGTCAGCATCGGCAGCCTTTTCAGTGGTTACTTCGCTGGATTTTTCTTCTGCTTTGTCGTCGTTGCATCCAGCTAAAAACAGCGTAGAAGATAACAACAGGGCAGTGATAATTTTATAAACAGTTTGTTGCCATACCTGGTCAAGTCCACTGATAATTTCTGGACTCAGTTGATCGGAATGCGTAGCTTTAACGA
>RCNA010000060.1_pt1 | contig 13796 bp, 14 predicted proteins | sample 2041331 | NCBI WGS metagenome assembly RCNA01 (sample SAMN09708233, study PRJNA481090) | Marine sediment metagenome, whole genome shotgun sequencing project. | reverse complement strand
CGAATTGAATTTTCATATTTTCTTTAAAACCGTCAGCCGTTTTGCGGCCTGTCTCAAAAATTTTATCAAGAACGGATGTAAAAACTTTCTGAAAAAGCGGCTGATAGATTTTGAACACAGGATGAGAATAGCAGTATGGAGTTGTGCTTAATACCTTGGTAAAAGTACCATCCAAGGTATAGAACACACAGAAACTGATCAGGTAAAAAAGTATCAGGAGTATGGAAAAATCTTGCCAGCGGTGGCCGTCCCGTGGTGCTGCTTTCTTCTGCTTTAAGGCGGCGGCGAAAAACTTTTCCTGTGCAAGTATACCGATATTGCAGAGAAGCAAAATACAGCCTCCAACCCCATAGGTAAAGATTTCGCCTTGCAGCAAGGCAATCTTGCCGCTGTTCTTCACAAGTTCTTCCGCAGTTACATCATATTGAACAATGACTAAGAGTTTGGCTTGCACCCCTGCGATGCCGAGCAAGATGAGGGCGAGGAAAAATGCTGTCCAATGTTTGTGGAATCTTGTTGTTAGACGATTCATTTTTTGGGTACTGGGCTCTCTAACTCATTTCCCACCAACATCAGCCCGAAAATAAACTGCCGTGCCATAGGCCAACACCTCCACAGAGCCAATTTTTCCCTTGCCGCCCTTTGAAATAGAAGCAGTTTCCAGACGCAGATTAATGATCTGGTCTGCGTCTGGACAGGATTCTTTCATGCGAAGAACCGCTTCCCGTCTGGCCCGATCAACCAAGGTCTCGTAGGCCTGGATATTGCCGCCGAAAAAGTTGCGGAGCCCGGCGACAACCCGTTTGAAATAATCCACAGAGATAACCACGCTGCCGGTCGCCAGATGCGATTGTTTCACCTCCCTGTCGGTTCCTACAACATGTTTGCCAGAGGTGGTCGGCAGTCGGAGATACTCCTTTTCCCGCTCCTTGATAGAGGTGTAATGCCTTTTTTCAGCAATCTTGCCGAATATATAGCCTGCCGAGACAAGGATGAGGAAAAAGAACAGTTGATACAAAGCCTCCATATCTCACTCCACTGAAACGGCTGTGCCGTACACATAGATCTCGGCGGCCCCGGCGGCCACAGAAGAGGTGGAGAACCGGACATTGACCACAGCGTTGGCTCCGAGCTGCTTGGCCTGCGCCTTCATTCGCTCAATCGCCTCGTCTCTGGATTCCTGCAACAGCTCTGTATATCCCTTCAACTCTCCGCCGAAAATATTTTTGAGGCCAGCCATCATATCTCGGCCCGCATGTTTGGCTCTGACCGTGCTGCCGGAGACTACACCGTAAAATGCGGTAATTCTTTTTCCGTAGACCTGTTCCGTGTTTGTGATAAGCATTTTACTTCCTCCTCACGTTCATAATTTAAGGGGCCGTGGTTGACTCCAGATATCGAAACAACTCAGATTTTGGCGAAAGAATCAGAGAGGTGTTGCCGGTGATTATATTCCGGTAACTTTCCAAACTTTTCTGAAAAAAGTAAAACTCCGCATGTTTACTGTAGACATCACCATAGAGTTTTGTCGCTTCAGCATCAGCCTTACCTTTGATCTCGGTCGCCTGACGTTTAGCTTCAGAGGTGATTACCTTTAATTCACGATCCACCTTGCCGAGGATTTCCGCTTTACGGCCTTCACCCATAGATCTTTTTTCAGCAGCGATCCTTTTTCGTTCAGAGATCATCCGGCTGTACACCTTTTCCCGAACGGATTGGATGTAATTGACCCGTTTAAACATAACATCAATCAGCTCAATACCATATTTGAGTGTATCTTTGGAGGCCTGCTTCAGCACCATTTCGCTGATTTTATTACGTCCTGTTTTCGGCGGCTTGGTCATATCACTGGAGGAGGAGGTTCCAGTCACGTAATCCTGGCTCCAGTCGGAGGAACGGATAATCTCAATCAAATCATTCTGGTTGACCAGATCCCGCACCGAGCCGTTGATGATATCATCCAGCAGGGTTTGAGCGCGATTTTGGTTGCCTACAGCCTGCAAGAAGAGGAGGGCATCGGTGATCCGCCAGCGGGCGGTGTTGTCCATGTAAATAAAGGTCTTATCGTTGGTGGCTATCTGGTTTGGATCACCGTCCCAGATCAGCACTCTTTTTTCAAAGAAACGTACATGCTGGATAAACGGGGTTTTCATCTTCAACCCGGCAGTGGTAACCGGGCTGCCGACCGGAGCACCAAATTGGGTGATAACCGCTTGTTTGCCTTCCGGGAGGATATAAAATCCATCCCAGACGGTGGCGATAATAGCGGCGACAAGCACAAGGGCAAATATTTTTATGACCTGTTTCATAATCTGTTCGTATCCTGCTGTTGTTGAGTGACTGTCTGTAGCATGAGACATAAAGACGTTGTGGCTGTGGCTATATGTCGCTCAGATTGAGGAGGGGCAGCACATTCTGTTTGCCGCTGTCCATAATATACACCTGCTTCACATTGGGCAGAATTTTCTGCATGGTCTCAAGGTACATACGGCTTCTGGTGACTTCCTTGGCTTTTTGGTATTCAGCAACAATGGCCTTAAAGCGGAAGGTCTCACCTCTTGCGTCATTGATCCGTTGAGCAGCGTAGCCGTGGGACTCTTCAATGATTTGTTTTGCGGAACCACGGGCCTTGGGGATGACTTGGTTATAACGTTCCTCTGCCTCATTAACTAAGCGTTTCATGTCCTGATCCGCCATGTTCACCTCATTAAACGCGGGCTTGACCTCGTCTGTGGGGGTGATATCTAAAAGCTGAAGGGTATCGATACTGACACCGCTTTCCAACTTATTGAGGTCATGCTGGAGTTCCTGCTTGGCCATGCCCGCCAAGATTCCACGATTACTGAGCACATAGTCAAAATCCATATTGCCGACAATGCGGCGGATCACCGTTTCCGAGTTGTCACGCACAGCTTGGGTCACGTTGCGTACTTTAAAGAGAAAGTTGACTGGATTATTGACGGTGTACTGGACAATCCAAGCTACATCAATGACATTTTTGTCACCAGTGAGCATTAGGGACTCTCTGTCAAATCCCTCCTTGCTGAAAGTAGTGGTCTTACCCGGCGTTCTGGTGCGGAAACCGAACTCCTCTTTACGCACGGTTTTCACATCCACTTTGACCATGTCCTCTACATAGGGCATCTTGAAGTGGAGACCGGGCTCGGTGGTGCGGGTGTATTTGCCGAAGCGAAGGACAATACCCTGCTCCCCCGGTTCAATTGTGTAAAACGAGGAATAGACTATCTGAAACAGGATGATCGCTGAGATGAGCAACGCCACCTTGCCGATTCCAGCCAAAAGGCCGCCGTCGTCGGAAGTGTCGCCGTTCTTATCTTTATTGTCTTTGGGCGACGGCGTTTCTTTGTTATCCTCGCTGAAAGCATCCCTGATTTTTTGAATTAAGGCGGCCAGAAATTCTTCCGGCGTTCCCGGTTTTTTCTTCTTCCCCCAGGGGGACTGTTCGTTCATGGGCATAAGTTTACCTTGGCTGTTGTGATGAGTACATCTGATACTGGAAAATTATTAATAATAATATGTATATAATTAATTGATATTGCATTACAATAGACAAAATAGCGGGTGTCTTCTTAGTTTTTCTGACTTCGATTGGGGAATCAGTTGGGTATTAAAAACCGTAATGGGTTGTCTTACAAGTATTTTCTGCTTTTCGGCTGATGTGTTTTTCTTTTTTTTTGGAGGAAGGGAGGACTATCAGGTGTCAGGTCAGGTTATTGGTTGCATGACTTGGGTGGCTGACAACCAGCAGATCAGCAACAAAAAGAGGGCAAAAGCGAAGAATACCTGTTGCGGTCTTCGCCGATCGCCCATCAGATCAAGGTTGGTCAACCGAAGCAACAGGCCGCAGAGCAGGCCGCAACCAAGTCCGAACAGATGGGCACCCAGATCTGTCCGTTGGCCCTCGCTTCCGAGCATGGCCAGCAGGCTGATTCCGGTTCCGAGTGGGAGAAGAAGTTGCCGGGCGAAAGAGGATGTGCGGCTGCTGAGTTGTCGACCGCAAAAGATGCCGATAGCCGCAAAGACAGCGGTTGAGAATCCCACTGAATAATGGGGAGTGTCCCGCAAGGCGATATTGAGCAGATTGCCCGCCATGCCGGAAAGGATCAGGGCCAGCCAGCCCACGCCATAGCCCATGGTCTTGCAGAGCAGATGCACCATAAAACCACCGATCACACAGTTTCCCACCAAATGCATCTGATCCGCATGCAGAGTGAGGGCCGTGAGCAACCGCCACCATTGCCCTTGTTCTAGGATCGCCTTGCTGTCAATGGCACCGACCTGAAACCAAGGGTTGCCGGAAGACCACGGGCCGGTAACCGCATAAAAGAGCATTAGGAGGCCGAACATCAGCAGGGTGGGTGGGTTGTCTGTGCGAACGACGGGACGAACTGTATCAGGAGGCGGAGGCCAGTTGCGGTTTTCTTTGCGGAAGGCCCGCAATTCCGACATAGCCTGGCCGCTGTTTTTTCTTTGGCTCAGGATGACACAGGCTGTCCGGTCAACTTGATGATCAATGCCCACCGCACTGAGCACTAGGGAGCAATCTGAAAGAGCCGCCGTATCCGCCTTCGCCACCATAACCCATTCGTTTGCCTTTTGTCGGTCAGACGAATGAGTCAACGGCTCCGCAGACAGCTCCGCAATGTCGTTTCGTGTATTCATTGCCGGTGTACATTAAGTTCGGCGTGGACAATGGTCAAGGGCAATTGTCTAGTTCGGCGACGGAGATGACAGTTAATGCGTCAATTTCGGAAGGCGATTACGAGGATAATCTCATTCTTCCCGGCCTTCCAAGCTTATCGCTTGACAGGAATTTTACGATAGCTCAGTATAACCGTCAGGCAAAAAATCAAACCGACAAGGGTTGCTATTTTACCGTTAAACACCGGGCCCGCCGAAGTGCTACGTAATTGCCAGGTAATAACCATAGCAGCACCGGTCAGCATGCCAAAACAGGTGATCCCCGCATCAACATCTCCTTCTCCCGCTTTAATAACCTGCCTGAAAGGACAGCCGTCAACAATGACGGCGGCAAGTCCGACCAACACCATAGCCAAAAAAGTCCAACCGTGGTAGGGATGTGCTCCGGGCTGGGCCTCAATGCCGGGATTGAACTGGCCGCTGATCAGCGAAATCATTAGAGCGGAAATAAAGGTTGAAATAACCCCCCAAAGCAACGTCTTTTCCCGAAACAACAAGAAATTACGAATTCCTCCTGTAATGCAGAAGCCGGATCGTTGCGCCAAAGCTCCTACCAACAGACCGATGGCTAAGGAAATCCAGAGCGGTGCATGCTGGGCCGCTGGCCCTGTTAATCCCTGCCGAATAAATGTCGGTTCTAAAAAAACAAAAGCAAGGAGCAATAAACCAATGACCGGCAGAATATAGCCGTTCACAGCAGGCAGGGTATGCTCACGATCCAGCACGGAACCGGCCCTGAGATACTTACTTCCTAACCAAATACCAAAGAGCAGACCGAGCAAAGCGGCTACCGCTGTCAGGTCACCGGCCCCTAAGCGCAGGAGCATTTTGATAGGGCAACCGATAAAAACACCGCAACCCACTATCATAAAAAAGCCGAGGAAAAAACGAATCAGCGGCGAGGAACCGCCTGTCACCCGAAAACGGCGAGCTTGTTTGGCCATCAGAAAAGAGCCAAGCAGAAAACCGAGTAACTCCGGCCTGATGTAGCTCATGCGCAAATTATCCTGCATCTGCATCGCCCCGGCGAGATTTTCCAAAAAGCAAGAAATGCATATTCCTGAATTGACAGGATTACCCATCAGGGTCAAAAGGACAGCACCCGCACCGAGTGTTATCCCGGTCACTATGGAAAGTTCTGGAATTTTTAAACGCATCACTTATTCACACCCACCGGCCACTCTGCGTTGCAAATAGAGCAGTTTATCAAGAGCCTGTCGGATCTGCTTATCTTTAGGCCGTAATTTAATTTCTCGGACAAGTTTTCCTTTGGACTCATCAAGGTGTTCCATAATCGCCTTACCTATAAACAAAGGGGTTTTTGGATCAACATAATCCGGTTCTTTATCTACAGCCTGCCGGTAACTCTCAATGGCCGAGGCCATTTTTCCCATATTGTACTGTAGGCGGGCCTGATAGATCAGAGAAAGTGGGTTATCCGGGTACTGTTCCTGAATCTCCCGCAGTTTATCCAAAGCAGCCGCATACTTTTTTTGCCCGGACAGCGTTTCAACTTCCAAGTATATTTTTTTGTCCCGATCAATTCGCTTCTGATACATCTTCTTCAGCTGTTCCGAATTGTCAGGGCGGGAGCCTTCCGCATGGCTGGTCGCTGTCCTCTCTTGCACTAACATAACGGTGGTGATCACAACCAAGAGCACTAATGCGGCTTTGGTGACAGTATCTAAAAAATTACCAGTCAGCAGTTGACGAAGATTACGTATATTATACATACAGGCAATGGCTTTATAGGTGCTTGGAAAACAACATATATTCCTCTCTTGGCGGAGAACCTTAAATAATCCCGGCCCCGACAACAGGAGCTGTGTAAAAAATAGTCAGGTCAGCTGTGCCGAGAGTTTGGTCACGAGTCTTGTCCATAACCTTATCTGAGATTTTCTTTTCATCAACCGTTCCCCACCAGTTACTGCGGGCCGTGATATCACCGCTCTGACCTTCAAGCATGGAAATATTATAGTTAAGGTTGTCGGCAATATTGTTATCCCGCAACAGGACATCTTTCACCTTGAAAAAGATAACCCCTTTACCGTTTTTGGTGATATTATTGAATCGTATATCAGCCTTGCCGCCTTTTTTGATATAGATGCCGAAAAACTCATTCCCGGTTATTTCGTTATGGGAAATCGTGGGAGCGGTGCCGCCTCCAAAAAGAATACCGCCGCCATTTTCAGTGATCAGATTATAGAGCATGGGGATAGCGCACTTAATCGGATTGTCTTTCAAATTTTTCTGGCCGATGGCCGTACCGTTGTGCTTAAAGGTGCTGTTGACAATCACGACTTGAGATGAATGACAATGCACCGCAGTTTGACCGTACATGAAGACGCAATACTCAAGGATGTTACCCACAGTGCCTTGTAGGTTAACCGATCCCCAATCGCCAGCCTTGGGAGCTTTTTCCGCGCTGGTGAAGGTTATCTGTTGTTCTTTTGTTCCCTGGGCATAGAGTTTACCCCGGATAAAAAGTTCAGCGCGGGAAAAATGCTGTTCCTTATCCATGAACATTTTTTGCGGGCCGAACGGCTCAACCTTGGCGAACCGAACAACAGTTCCGGGCATGATCATCAGGGTCGCTCCTTCAGCAACCTCCACATCTCCGGTGATTAAAATCTCGCCAGACCACGTTGTATCTTTTTCTATAACACCTTTGCTGACAACAAGCTCTTTACCCAACGCCGGTTGCAGGGTCAAAAAAAATGCAACAACTCCGACAAGCGCAGAAAGAATTATGTTCTTTTTCATGACTGTATTTTTTTAGAGTAAATATTAATATTTTCTGTACGGAGCCATATTGCACAGCTTAAGATTTTCCCGGATCGGATCATATTCGCTGTCCACAACCGGCTCGAACCCGTCGATCAACATCCGTTTCAATACCTTAAGCACCTCACCGTCCACGGAAACGCTTTCATCCTGTTTCAAATTCAGGGTGATTTCCTTGATCTGCTGCTTTAATACCGGATCTACCTCCGCACGTGCGCCGATTGTACAGTAAGGCATTGGCTCACTTTCCGCAATGATATTATAATCATCCATGTTAATTATCCCAGCGTCCACCATACGATCCAAATCAATACGGGGTGCCGCTCCCACGTCGTATTTGCCGAATTCCACACCGTAGATCACCTTGTCATGTTTGGCTGATCCGGCAGGAATAATATAGCGGGAAAAATCTGTCTCTGGGTCAAAACCGTTTTTCAGCAGGAGCGCATATTGAGCCATATAACCGAAGGGCGCCAAGGCTGGGCCGAAAACCATGCTCTTACCACGCATGTCGTCAATGGTTTTTATGCCGCTGTCTTTCCGGGCGATAATGGTTCCGCTTGCCTTGTACCCATTCCTGCCCCGGATATCTATGGCCAACAGGTCAGCCTTGTATTTTTCCTTGAGCAATACAGCGATAATTGAGTTGACATGAAAAAAATCAATCTCTTTATTTTTTATAAGCGCTTCAAATTCAAAGGTATTTTTCAATACCATTTCTACTTTGCGACCGGTTTTTTCCTCTATATAGGCATTAAAGGGTGCGAAACGTTCATTGGACAATTCCAAGCTATCGCAGATCATGTAACCTATTTTGATCGGTTTTTTATTTTTATCTATGGCTGTTGTTGCATTGTCGGTGTCACCTCCGCATGACTGAAGAGCAAGTAAGGAGGCGAGCAAAATACATTGAGCAATTTTTTTCATATCGTTTTTGTCTGAGAGAGATTGAAGGTTTTTCAGAGGCGTTCAGCCTCTGTCTCGGCAGAGCGAACTCCCCGCCAAACCGGACACATACCGGATCACACGGATAAAAATATTCAGGATTTGCTTATCAGTTTGATTTCTTCCTGAATTTCAGAGAAAGCCTCTGGGGTTGAAGCTATCTTTTTCGCAACTTTCATGGCCTTTTCAGCGAGTTCGGGCTGCTTGAGCTGTTGATGCGCCAAGGAAAGATGCACATGAACCATCATATCCTTATTGTTCAGGGATGCGGCTCTTTCTAAATATTTCAGAGCGTCGACCCCTTTTTTCTGCCGGAGGAGCACGATACCCATACCGTCAAGGGCATCAAAATTATTCGCATCTTTTAGCAGAATGGTTTCAAGCTGCTTTGCCGCTTCGCTGGGATTATTTTTTCGAAAATAGGCCATGGCCAGATTATTTCTGGTCTCAGCGTCATCAGCGTCCATATACAGCAACATCTTATACTGCATGATCTGCACTGAATCGGGAAGTTTGGAAATTCCTCCATGTGCGGCGACCGAGCTTGCGGACAACAACAGGATGAGCAGGGGTAAAAATAGTTTTCGCATATTTTCCTCTTTTTATGCGTTTTCGCAATCAAATAAGGTTTCGGGTCTTGAGAAATTCCTTGGCGACACCTTCCACATCTCCACTTTGAGTCCGTTCTATCAACTGTTGCAGAGCCGCATCATCAATCAGATCGCCCAACTTGTTGATCACCCTATCTAAAACAGGAAATTTAGCTAATGATTCCCGATTGGCGACCGGCACGGCCATTGAGGTGTTCTGTTCCGCAACCGGGCCCTTATAACCGAAAGGCTTCAGCCAAACCAAACTCTGATTTTCAATATAATATTCTTTAACTTGACTGTAGGCTTCCTGATCATCGCCGCCCTGACCCTCAGAACTCATCCCGGAAAGACCGGCATTGAGGTAATTGATGCAGATGTCGCTTGCGCATTCGGCACCCTGATTCTCTGGATTATTCACCAAAGTAACTGTGGTTCCTGTCCGCTCAGTAATGTAGGTCGCCATGATTTGGCCGATAATTTTTTGTTCCGCAGAATCATTCACCGCAAGGTTTAGAATCCTTCCCACACAGCTATAACCCGGAGAAGCCAAGGTGATCATTAGTAAAAAAATCGTTCCTGAAAGCAGCATCGCACGTTTTTGTCGCATTGTTATCCATCCTCTTTTTTTTATTGTAAGCCTTGCATATTGAACATATGCTCATATCTTATCTTATTTTCTTCAGCAGGAGAAGAAAAATATCATATTAGTTACAGCCAGTCCAGCAGTTTCCACCAAAGATAGTTGATCGGCAATAAAAACAAGCAGGTTATAGCGGCCAAGGCGAAACATACCTTAGCCGCTGATGAAATTTTTTCCCCTGAGAGCTGCATGCCTATAACAATTGGAGGTGCTTGATAGGGAAAAATAACGGTTGAGAATCCAACTACCTGCAACATTAATAGGGTGTCAATCGGCAACCCAGTCGCCTGGGCCATGGTTTCCGACAAGGGAGTGAACACCGCCGGAACAGCGGGCAAGGTCGTGGCGACACCGGTAAGGGCAGAGGCCATGCTGATGGACATGTAATTAATAAAACCATGCCCTTCTCCGAGGGGCAGCAATGTGATAATATGGGTTGCTATGGAATGACCAAGCCCGGTCTGATTGATCACGCCGCCCAACCCAAGAATACCGGCGATAAAAAAAATGGAAGCCCAGTTAATTTTTTGATTAAACTGTTTCTTGCTGACAATATTAATACTAGGAAAAAGTAAAAATGTCGCCCCGGTCAAGGCGATCCAAGCTGGAGAGATATGATGGAGATAATCCGTGACCCAGAGTCCGAGCATGATGACGAGAACCGCCGCAAGAACAATTTCATTGCGTGACAGAGACTGAGCATCATGAGTATCATGTTTTTTCTGAGTGATCGCCTCAGCGGGCTGATCCCTGAAAAAGAAAAGTATAAGGACGACAATGCTGATCGCCTTAGCAAGCGAGAGCAGAGGAAAATGTAGCAACAGATAAGGGCCGTAAAGAATGGAGAAATGGTATTGGCTCTCAGCCATGCCGACAAGCACCATATTAGGCACATTTGCTGGCAGAATACCGAAGGCTGGAATATAGGTACCGAGAATGATTGCCAGCAAAACGCCGGTTTTTCCTTTTGATCCTTCCTTAAAACCAAAGTGCGTGGCCAGAGAAAGGGCGATAGGAGTAAGCAGAACCACTCTGCCCATGGCTGAAGGCATGAGAAAGCTGAACAGCACACCGGCCCCAACCAAGCCGCTTATTATCTTCAAATAGCTTCCATGCAGATAAACGGCCGCCTGTCTTGCGAGCCTGTCTCCCAAACCTGTGGAGGAAATGGCGACACCAATGACCAGACCGCCGAACACCAACCACACCGCCGCTGAGGCGAAGCCTGAAAAAACAACATTCTTGGTTGAGATGGAAAAGAGCATGGCCAGTAGAAAAAAAAGCAACGAGGTGATATGCTCAGGTATGATCGCTGTGGCCCAGAAGACGATAGTCACCAGAGCCAAGGCGGCTGCTTTTGTGGCAACGGAGGGCGATGCATCGGGTAAGAGCAACAGCGCAACAGCTCCAAGGATTGCCAGCCCGGCGAAGAAAAATTGTATTCGATTATTTTTCACAAGATTTTCACAAAAAATAGTGGTTAAAATTTTTGGCATTTTGCACTCAGATGGTATAAAAAATACTACTACCCGTTAGAACGATTAAGGTCAAGAAAATAAATTCAGGAGAAACATCATCCAAAAACAACTTGCATAAAATAATAGTTATGAATATTAATAAAAATATGTCATAGGTTCATCTTACTGTAATGTATCGCTGAAAATAACTGACCTCACCTCCTGTAAAAAATATATTATGTCTGTATCATTGTCTGCTATTCGAGCTTATCGTCTTGAAATGTTGCTTATATTTATTATAATTGTGTCTGTTGGCACAATCATCACATGCACTCAAACACCTGTCTTTGAAGTCAACTCAAGGATCATTGTTCATGATGAGGGAATCGCCTCCTCGCAAAAACCGAAGCAAGGAGAAAACGGAAAAGCCGCTCTCGGTGCAATCAAGGGAAAAGATACTACCTTTAATACTGCAATTGAGGTACTTCAGGGCAATATTATGGCTGAACAGGTGATCACTTCTCTGGGGGTAACTCAACTTTTTCCTGATTTTGCGGACGACACACAGGAGCGGGAGCATCTTCTTCGTCTATCCTTTGATAAATTCCAAAAACAGCTTACAGTCCGACCTGTTAACGGCACTCGTATTATCAGAATTTCTTTTCGCCATCACAAACCGGAAATAGCTGTTCAGGTTGTTAACACGCTCATTGAATTATTCGAGAAGCAGGGCGAATCCATGATAACTTCGCAAATTCCAAAAATTCCCTCAGCGGAGGAGCTGCTCCTGCTGTACCGTAATTTGCAACAGGCGAAACAAGCACTCTCAATGTTTGAGAACAACAACCGGATGTATACATCTTTCCGGAGCAAAGAAAATATTGCAGTGCAATATAGTAAAACGCAGTCGCTGTTGGCGGCGGAAAAAGAAAAACTCAAAGAACTTGAGGATAAGGTCGACTCCTTGGAGCAACAGTTTGCCGATGTTTTCAACTCGGCGGATAACGAACTGAACCTAGAGATTGCAAAAGACTTCGAAGATGACAGAGCCGCTTTTCTGCAATTAAAGCTGTATGAGTATGAGCTGATACGAAAATATGGAGAAGGCGAACAATTGATCACCAATGTTCGTCGACAGCTTGCAATGATAAAAAACAACTTCCCTGAAAAAGACGAAAAAATAGAAACGATGGCGGACCAAATCGTCCTTGCGAAGACCACCCTTAGCAGACTGAAAGAGAAGACGGGTTTCATTCAGCGACAACTCAGTCAACTTGAAAATAAATCCGGCATGTTTGAAGAGCGAGAGAAAGTGCTCAAGCAATTACGGGCGGAGGTCGAAAACAAGCAGGCCCTGTATGCGAAATTTGTTCAGCAAGCTGAGAAAGGGCAGGCACCCGCCGGTACTTCGAGCTATGTATCAATTATTGAAAAGCCTATGGTGCCGCTGAAGCCGATCAAGCCGAAAAAAATGCGCAATCTTTGCCTATCAATTTTTCTCGGCTTGCTGTGTAGTTTGCTGTACGCCTTGGGACGGCAGGCGTGGAGCGGTGGAGCCGTCAAAGCATAATGGTGCGGCGAGATAGAAATTATTTATTCTCGCCTTTCACCCCTTCCTGCATGGAGTTACGCATGTTCCCCATAATTGCAGGCCGCATACTATCCTGCATGAGATTACTGTTCATGCTTTCCGTCATAGCCTTCATGCGCATTTCCTGCATAACCTCGGTACCGACACCGGTCATGTTGTCCTTCATTGTTCCTTCCATCATTTGCAAAATTTTCTGATCAACTGCGGCCTTTATAACAGCCGGATCAATTGCCACCATTCCCGTACCCACTGTGGGTATTGTCGGTGTCACTGTCGCCGGTGTTACCTGAGCGGTGCTTCTTGACATGGACGTGGGAGCCGGGAGGACAGCCCTAGTAACGGGTGCTGTCTTTATATCCCGAAGAGTATGGCGTTGAGGAGTAGCGGGAGCAAACTGCGTTCGCATGTTTTCCGCCGCTGTTGCTGAACCGGCGGCGAGTAAAATACAACTTGCGATACATATCTTAGCACTACACTTTCCTGTGAATATTTTTTTGTTCATGGCTGTTCTCCTTATTCAAACAAGTTAACTGGTTATAATGGGGTTTCCCGCACAATCCGTATAGCCACTGTACGTTACCTTTAACAATTAATCGGCAACGGCTTAGATAAAAAGACACGTGCTTTTTTATCCTGAAGAGCAATTTTTTTAAAAAAGGCGATGCGAGTCATCATACCCCGTGTAATGGTGAATACGGAAATTATGTCCGGGATGTTTAAGTCATAACCTATGACTTAAACATCCCGGATGTGTCATTGTGACTCTGCCTCTTTTAGTACACGGAAAATCAGGGTGTTGTCAAGCGGTTTTTGTAAACCTCCCCTGCGAAGCATGATTTTGGCCCGAAATCTCTCAATCAGCCCCTTTTAAAGCAAAGCAGTGTGCGAAAAAAGAGGAGAACGAGAAAGGAAAGGTGCGGTTGGGGGCTATGCGCAGCAAAAAAATAATAGCCATCATGCGATGATAAGCGAGCAGGGGAGGGCGCAGACTTTCGCTTTGAGTGAACAACCTGCGGAACAAAGTTGTATGAAAAAAAAGCAAAAAAAAAGGTTCATATCACAAA
>RCNA010000059.1_pt1 | contig 13964 bp, 13 predicted proteins | sample 2041331 | NCBI WGS metagenome assembly RCNA01 (sample SAMN09708233, study PRJNA481090) | Marine sediment metagenome, whole genome shotgun sequencing project. | reverse complement strand
CTGTGTAACTACTCCAATAATTTTTATCAAATACATTGTCGTTAACATTACTATTGTAAGCGATATCAAAAGAGTTGTATAAAAAGTTGTTCTCTGTAAATTTATTGGTGTAGCACGCACCTTTTACTTTAATTGCCCAACCATTATTTATAAAAGTATTGTGCTTGTAATTGATACGGTTAGAACCTTCAATGTTAATGCCAATAGTGTTATCTTCAAAGGTGTTACCTATAATTTCAGCATCGTTGATTTCTTTAAGCAACATACCATAAGATGCCGTTCCCCAATTTTCCTTAAAAATGTTGTTGTACATTTTAATACGTTTTGAAAACATAACAGCAACACCAGCACCATTATTTTCAAACGTGTTATCTTGGTAAGTATCGTCATTAGAGAACATAAAGTGCAATCCATAACGCACATTTAGTGTACTCACATTGTTTTTAATTAAACAATCATCAGAAAATTCTAAATAAATACCATCACGTACATGCTGAACAAAGTTGTGTTCAATCTGTATGTTTTTACTATACCAAAGCTGAATACCATTGCCTGAATTGTATTCCTCAACAGCATCACCAACTATTTTATTGTGAAACACTTTTCCGTCTCTTGATTTTTCGATATAAATGCCGAAGAACAATTTCTCTAAAACTAAATTCTGAATGACAAAATTTTTGGATTTTCGGACTCTAATAGCAGCATAATCTTCAGTATAACTTGTGCCAACGTTTATAATGAATAAGCCATCAACCGTAACGTTATCAGAAATGATGGTAATAATTTCACCTTTCAATTCGCCATCAATAACAGGGTAATTTTCGCCTATAATGGTTAAAGGTTTGTTGACTATAATGTCGTGTTCTTTGTACGTACCTTTTTTAACGACAATAGTGTCAAAATCCTTAGCTTGTGCAATCCCATCCTTTAATGTTGAAATTGGACAGGTTTTACAGACTGCAATAGTTTGGGCAATAGTTGAGTTAGCCATTAAAATGACTATCAGAAAAACCAATATTTGTTTCATGGTACTAGTTTTCAAATTTTACTAGTAACGTTTCCCAAGTGTATAATTCGCCGCCTTTTTCAGCTTGAAACTTTTCAGCATCTGCTTTATTTTTAAAAGCAGATAGAAATGCTCCCATAGGACTAGGAATATTCTCGCTGATTAAAAACGTGGCTTTTGTGGCATCAATTAAAGCTTCAGGCTCTGTGTAGTTGTTAGTTAAGTAAAGTTGAATTTCAGAAGTGTCAAATTCGTCCATAAAATTAATCATGCATTCAGTAGCATCAAATTTATAGACTTTACCTTTTTTAGTAACGATTTCGGCAGCATGAACTTTGTCTACTATGGTCATTTTACAAAAGTGACAACCATCACTTCCATAATCTATAGGTTTTGGTGATACATTACAACTGAAAAATATCAGTAATAATGCAATAATTGAATAGTGTTTTAGTGTTTGCATTTTTTTAGTGTTTTAACCTAATCCCTAAATCTTATCAAATCAAAGGGAAGAACTCAAATATAAATAAATACTTAAGTTCTTCCCTTGGATGAGAGATTTATTATGAAGGAATAGTTTTTTTATTTTTCTTACCTACAAAATAGGCTGCAAAGCCTCCAGCTATACCTAAGGCTAAGAATAAGGAGCCAAATTGCGGATAAGAATGTGCTTTAAAGTTTAAGATGTCTCTAGATCCAAAAAGAGGTGGTTGAAAGCCCATAACAGAGCCATCTTTATTGGTAAACTTCATAATAGCTTTTGGGTCTAAATTATGTCCATAGTCGTGTTCCCATAAATAGAAATCGTACATACCAGCAGCACTCAAAATAATCATTAGTACAAACCATCCTAAAAACCATTTGTAGTTGCCTTTCCATGCAATAATCAGCCCTATAAATGTTGTAATAAGGATTCCGATAGGGAAAATTTTAAACTCAGGAATCGCATCTGGAATGTACTGCATACCCACATAATGATTCATTAAATTAATATTTTTAATATCATGCGGATGAACATCAGAAAAATCGTTGATATGAATATTCATTGCTAATGGTGTAGGGTATTGAGGTGCTTCTAAAGTAATTCTCCACAAAGGAAATAGAAATAGTCCCAAAGGTAAAATTGCAGCGATAAACATTATGAGGTTTGACTTTTTCATCAGAATTTGATTTAAGTGTGTATCCACAAGGTTTTAAAGCCTTGCAAAGGAAATTCAGTTGTGTTTTAAATAATAAGGCGAGAGCGAAAAAATCAACTCTCGCCTTAAATTTAGAGAAATAAACACTAAAACAAAATTTCTCTAATTTTTATAGATCTATTATTCTATGTCTTCACCCATCGACCATTTTATTGGTGTATTGGAGTTTGCTGGAGACACTCTTATGTAACCTTGCATCTCTTGGTGTAACGCAGAACAGAAATCTGTACAATAGAATGGCCATACACCTACTTTTGTTGGTTCCCAAACAGAAGTTTTGGTTTGTCCAGGCATAATCAATAATTCTGATGTATTTTGACCAAGTACTGCAAATCCATGTGGTACATCAAAATCTTGTTCTAAATTAGTGACGTGGAAATATACTTTGTCTCCAAGTTTAATGCCTTCAATATTGTCTGGTGAGAAGTGACTTCTAATAGTGGTCATATAAATATGTACTTCGTTGCCTTTTCTCACTACTTTAGTATCTTCATCAGAGAAAGCAGCATAAGGATGCTTGTTCTCTTCTAAGCTGTATATTTTTTGAGAACGTTCTTTAATAAGACTTGCTTCCATTGCTGCAGCATAATGTGGCTCGCCATGTGTAGGGAAATCTAAAAGCAACTCCATTTTATCTCCAGAAATATCATACAATTGAGCACTATGTTCCATTTCTGGACCAGTTGGCAAGTATCTATCTTTGGTGATTTTATTCATGGCAAACATGTATTTGCCTTGTGGTTTTCTAGAGTTTCCTCCAGGAATGGTTAAGTGACCAACAGAATAATAGGTAGGTTTTCTATCTATGACTTCCCATGTTCCTAATTTCCATTTTACAACTTCTGAAGAAATAAAGAACGTAGTATATGCATTTCCTTTACCATCAAACTCGGTATGTAAAGGGCCTAATCCCGGTTGCTCTACAGAACCAGCTAAAACATCTTCAAAATTTAAGATTGGAATACCATAAGCTTCTCCATCAAATTTTTTGTTTTCAATTGCTGCTAACATTTTAGTAAATGAATGCACAGTTAAATTTGCTGAAAGTTTACCATTACCAACAATATATTCTCCAGTAGGATCAACATCACAACCATGAGGTGATTTTGGTGTTGGTAAGAAAAAGACAGCTCCAGGAACCTCTGACGGATTAACAACACGAACTTCTTTTTTCATAGTAGAGGTTGCAGTATGTGTGTGCTCGTCATATACATTATGCGCATAATCAGCAGGCATCATAGTACCACCACCATTATTTACGTATTCTTCAATTTTTTTCCAGTTTATCGCTGCAATAAAATCTTTATCGTTTTGTGATGCATTAACTTCTAATAAGGTACTAGCTTCTTCTGTATTATAAGTAGTAAAGAAGAACCAACCGTGAGATTTTCCACGTCCAGGATGCGATAAGTCATAGTTAAAACCAGGCATTAATACTTGGAATTTTATTTCCATATTTCCAGTTTCTGGCGCTACACTTATAAATGATAAGGCACCTTTAAAATTCCCTTTGTATTCCTTTATTGGCATATCGCGTTGTGGAATTGGTACAGAAAAACGCGTACCTGCAACAACATATTCAGTATTTTCTGTTACAAATGACGAACTGTGATTACCAGCACTATTAGGTACTTCAATAATTTCAGTCGTTTCAAAAGTTTTTAAGTCGATCTTCGCAATTCTTGGTGTGTTGTTTTCATTTATAAAAATAAAACGTCCGTCAATCTCTCCATTAGTTTGCGAAATGTCTGGATGGTGAGAATCTCCCCAAGGAATAAATCCGTGTGAAGTATTTAGCATTGGTTTAGTCTCTTCAGAATAACCATATCCAGATGTCGGAAACTGTGAGAATACAGGAATTTCCTTAAACATTCTACCAGAAGGTAAACCGTAAACCGTAAGGTTACCACTGTAACCTCCAGATAAAAATGCGTAATGCGAATCGTACTCTCCGGGAGCAACATATACTTTTTCTGCTACATTACTTGCTAAGGCACCAGATTTACTGCCAGATTTACCTGAATTATTGCAACTAGTAAATGCGACTAGAATAGTTAATATCGCAATAGTTGATTTTAAAATATTTTTCATTGTCTTATAAATTTTAGTTAGTGTTTTATTCTTCGGTTGGTGGTAATAATACTTTATCTATGACGTGCACAATACCATTTCCGGCTTTTACACTTCCAAGTATTTTTGCTCCTCCAATCATAGGTTCACCATCGACTACTTCTACTTTAACGTATTGATTATTGGCTTGTCCTAATTTTTTAAACTTCTTTAAAAAGTCTTTAGAATAGTTTCCAGGAGTCACATGATACTTTAAAATATTAGCTAAAGCATTTTTATTTTCTGGTTTCAATAAATTTTCAACAGTACCTTCTGGTAAAGCTGCAAAAGCTTCGTTTGTTGGCGCAAAAACCATTAAAGGACCAGCATTAACTAGGACATTTTCAAGGTCTGCTGCTTGTACAGCTGCAACCAATGTGGTGTGGTCTTTAGAACCAATGGCTATACTTAAAACAGTTGGCGTACTTTCATCATCTGTAATAAAAGCTTGTCCAGCTTCTTTATTTGATGTGGTTTCAGCTTCTGTTACTGTAGAGGTCGATGAGGCATCTTTGTTTTCATTTTTGCAAGAGTAAGCTAACGCCACAAATGCAAAAACAAGGAATAGTTGTTTAATTGGTTTCATAGTTTATTATTTTAAGGTTCTGAAATATTCTAATACTGCTCTAGCATCTTCTTCTGAAAGTCCTTGGTTTGCCATAGGAGACATATTGAATTCCATCAATAAATCTTTAGCTAATGGATCTTCTTTTACCATTTGCTCAGGATTTAAAATCATGTTCATCACCCATTCAGGAGTTCTTCGTTCTAGAATTCCTGTTGGAGCAGGACCAATAAATTTTTTGTCAGCTCTATGGCATGCTGTACACATTTTTTTATATACATCTGCACCATGAGTCGCCATTGTTTGGTCAATTTCAGCATCAAGTGAAATGGATGTGATTGGACCAATACCCTTGTTGCTTAGGTCCACGATTTTTGAAGCAGGGATTTTTTTAGCAGTAGCTGCTGTTTTTGTTTCTGTCTTTTCCTTTTTGTCATAAGAAAAGCCTTCTTTCTTTTTTTCTTCTTTTCCACCGCAGCTTATTAAAAGTGCAATTAAAAGTGTTGATAAAATGTTTAGTGTTGTTTTCATAAAGGTGTATATTATTTGGCAAATTTATTACGTAAGGTCAGGAAATAATATGACAAAAATCATATTTAGGATGAAAATATCTTTTTTATCTTTACGGTGAATTTATTGTTTTTATCGCATGCTTTCAAACTCATCCAAATACGCCATTAAAGCTGTGTTATTTTTAGCGTTACATTCAAGTGAGGAGCTTAAAATAATGGTAAAAGATATTTCAAAACCAATAAATGTTCCTCAGGCATACCTAGCAAAATTATTACAAGAATTAGCTAAAGAAGGGATTATATCCTCTGCTAGAGGACCCAAAGGAGGATTTTATCTAAGTCGAGAAAATAGAAATAATTCAGTCATTAATATTGTAAATATTATTGATGGAGAAAAGAGACTTACAACTTGTATGCTAAGTTTAGAAAAATGTAATGAAGACAAACCTTGCCCTTTACATAATATTTTAAGTGCTTCTAGAAAAGAAATATTGAAAAATTTAAACCACAAAACAATTAAGGAATTGGCTCTAGATGTTAAAAACGGAAATTCTTTTTTGCCGCTTTAAGGCTAAAAATAAAGCCTTACAAAAGGCGCCCAAGCATCTGCATAGATACTTTTTTCATCATCGTATAAAACATCATATCTAATACCAAAAGTAACATTGCCACTTCGGTAACCCGCACCTATATATAATGCTGGTATCCAGTAGTTGTTATCAGAAATATTTAAATTAACATTGTAGCGCCGGTTAACATTAAGTTGTTCAAATTCTGCTGAAAGTTGTATGTCTTGAATCGGATTAAAAAGTCCAATTAAGCTCCCACCTAGAATAGTCGATTTATAAACACTTTTTTGATTGTTAAATGTGGCATTTAGCCCCAAACCAAGTGCGAAATTTTTATCAAATTCGTATATACCACTCGGTGCAATAGTAGCGCTAAAAAAGTCGTCCCCAAAGTTTAACCCTAGTCCGCCACCAAAGCGCACATGATTCCAGAAATTACTTTTAGCTTCTTGTGCTGTGGTATTTTGAAAGCAAATAGCGGTGATTATTAAAATAAGGGCAGTTTTTTTATTAATTGAAAGAATTAGATTCATGAGAATGAGAAATGGTTAAAAAATTAACAAGTATTTAAGTGTATTCGTTAAATGCATAATATTTGCTATAAATATAGTTAAAGAAACATCTAATTTTGGTAAAAGTTGTATTTTCGGGAAATATTTTGACTAACCTACACGGGATTAAAAATAGCAATGGATAAATTTTCATTTTTAAACGCAGCACATACAGCACATTTTGCTGATTTATACGATCAATATCTACAGAACCCTGATGCAGTTGAGCCTAGTTGGAGAGCCTTTTTTCAAGGGTATGATTTTGGTAGTGAAAACTATGGATTAGATGGTGAGGTTATTGAAGGTGAATCAACTCAAATACCAGAACGCGTTCATAAAGAATTTAACGTTGCTAGGCTTATTGATGGTTACAGAATACGTGGACATTTTTTTACTAAAACAAATCCTGTTCGGGCTAGAAGAACTTATTCGCCTACTTTAGAAATAAAGAATTTTGACCTTTCTGAAAGTGATTTAGACACTGTTTTTAATGCTGGAGAAATTTTAGGAATTGGTGCAAAAACTTTGCGCCAAATAATCATACATTTAGAGCGTATTTATTGCAGCTCTATTGGTGTTGAATATATGTATTTGCGTAATCCAGAGGTTATTAAATGGTGGCAAGACCAACTTAATGCAAATGACAATCAACCTAATTTTTCTGTTGAAATTAAAAAATACATTCTTTCAAAATTAAATCAAGCAGTTACTTTTGAGAATTTTTTACAGACAAAATATGTGGGTCAAAAACGTTTTTCTTTAGAAGGAGGCGAATCGTTAATTCCAGCACTAAGTAATGTGCTTTTTTATGCTGTTGAAAAACACGGTGTTAAAGAATGTGTTATAGGAATGGCGCACCGAGGACGTTTAAGTACACTTGTAAATATTTTTAGAAAACCTGTGAACGAGCTGTTTAGTGAGTTTGATGGTAAAGATTTTGAAGATGAAGACATTGATGGCGATGTAAAATATCACTTAGGATTAACACTTGATAAAACCTTCCAGAACGGAAAGAATATCAAAATGAATTTAGTGCCTAATCCATCACATTTAGAAACTGTGGCGCCTGTTGCAGAAGGTATTACACGTGCAAAAATTGATAGTGATTATGGTGGTGATGATTCAAAAATACTGCCCATAATAGTACATGGTGATGCTGCAATTGCTGGTCAAGGTGTAGCTTATGAGGTAGCACAGATGAGCCAGTTAAATGGTTATAAAACTGGCGGAACTATTCATATTGTTGTTAATAATCAAATTGGGTTTACAACCAATTATTTGGATGCTCGTTCGAGTACTTATTGTACTGATGTTGCAAAAGTTACCCTGTCGCCAGTCTTACATGTAAATGCTGATGATGCCGAAGCTGTTGTGCATGCGGTAGAAATGGCTTTAGAATATAGAATGCGCTATAAAAAGGATGTATATATCGATTTGTTAGGTTATAGAAAATATGGGCATAACGAAGGAGATGAACCTCGATTTACACAACCGAAATTATATAAGGAAATAGCAAAACATGCAAATCCATTCAAAATATATTCTGACAAATTAATTGCTGAAAACACCATAGATAAAGCGTATTTAACAAAAATTGTTGAAGAATTTAAAGAAACTCTAGAAAGAGAATACGCAAAATCTAAAAAAGCTGTGTCTTCTAAAGTTAGAGAATTTATGCAAGAACGTTGGACAGATTTTGAACGTCAAGGGTTGGATTCTATGCTACAAACCGTTAAAACCAATTATCCAAAAAATAAACTAGAAAACATATCTAAAGTAGTTTCTACGGTTCCCGAAGGTGTTAAATTTTTACGTAAAGCAGTACGTATTTTAGACGGACGAGCTAAAATGGTTTTTGAAACCGATACACTTGATTGGGGAATGGCAGAAACTTTGGCTTACGGAAGTTTAATGGAAGAAGGATTTAATGTGCGTATTTCTGGGCAAGATGTAGAGCGTGGAACGTTTAGCCACAGACATGCTATTTTGCGTGATGAAATTTCAGAAGAACGCATCAATTTATTAAATATAAATCCAGAGAGTAAAGGTAGAATGGATATTTATAATTCCTTTTTATCTGAATATGGTGTGCTTGGTTTCGATTATGGATATGCCATGGCAAACCCAAACACTTTAACTGTTTGGGAAGCACAATTTGGAGATTTTAGCAATGGTGCACAAATAATTTTCGATCAATATTTAGCGGCAGCCGAGGATAAATGGAAAGCACAAAATGGAATCGTAGTCTTGTTACCTCATGGTTATGAAGGGCAAGGCTCTGAGCATTCATCGGCAAGAATTGAGCGTTATTTGCAATTATGTGGTAATGATAATATGATTGTTGCAGATTGTACAACACCTGGAAATTTTTTCCACTTATTACGTCGTCAAATGAAACGCAATTATAGAAAACCTTTAATTGTATTTACACCTAAAAGTTTATTACGTCATCCAAAAGCGGTGTCTAGTTTAAATGAATTAGCTACTGGTCAATTTCAAGAAGTTATAGATGATTCTATCAATCCAAGTAACGTTAAGAAATTAGTGTTCTGTACGGGTAAATTTTATTATGATTTATTAGCTGAAAGAGATGAGCTTCAGCAAGAAGATGTTGCTCTAGTGAGAATAGAACAGTTATTCCCACTTCATCTTGAAAAAATTCAAAAAGTAATTGATAAATATCCAAATGTTGAAAATTATGTTTGGGCCCAAGAAGAACCTAAGAACATGGGTGCATGGAGCCACATGTTGCAGCGTATGGATATAGTTAAATTAGAAGTTTGTTCAAGGCCATATAGTTCGGTGCCTGCACCAGGATCTAGTACAAGAGATAAAAGAAGACAAAAACGTGTTATAGACGCAGTTTTTGATACAGAAAAATAGAGAATAGAATTTAAGATACATTAAAATTATAGAGAATGATTTTAGAAATGAAAGTGCCTTCACCTGGGGAATCTATTACAGAAGTGGAAATAGCAACATGGTTAGTTGAAGATGGAGACTATGTTGAAAAAGATCAAGCTATCGCTGAGGTAGATAGTGATAAAGCAACCCTAGAATTGCCTGCCGAAGCCAGCGGAATCATAACGCTTAAAGCGGAAGAAGGTGATGCCGTAGAAGTTGGAGCAGTTGTTTGCTTAATTGATACTAGTGCTGCTAAACCTGAAGGCGTTGAAGCACTGAAAGAAGAAAATAAAGAAGAAGCTCCAAAAGCTGAAACTCCAAAAGTACCAGCTACTGAAACTAAAACGTATGCAACAGGAAGTGCAAGTCCTGCTGCCAAAAAGATTTTAGCTGAAAAAGGAATGGATGCAAGTGCTGTTTCTGGAACAGGAAAAGATGGTAGAGTGACTAAAGATGATGCTGTTAATGCAGTGCCTTCTATGGGAACCCCAACTGGAGGAAACAGAGGAACTTCAAGAAGTAAAATGTCTATGTTGCGTAGAAAAGTAGCAGAGCGTTTGGTTGAAGTTAAAAACACAACAGCCATGTTAACCACATTTAACGAGGTTGATATGTCACCAATTTTTGCGTTACGTAAAGAGTATAAAGAAACTTTTAAAACGAAGCACGGTGTTAGTTTAGGGTTTATGAGTTTCTTTACGTTAGCAGTTGTAAGAGCTTTAGAAATGTATCCAGCAGTGAACTCAATGTTGGATGGCAAAGAAATGTTGTCTTATGATTTTTGCGATATAAGTATTGCAGTTTCTGGACCAAAAGGATTAATGGTGCCGGTAATTCGTAACGCTGAAAATTTAAGTTTTAGAGGTGTGGAATCTGAAGTTAAGCGTTTAGCAATTCGTGCGAGAGATGGTCAAATTACGGTTGATGAAATGACAGGAGGAACTTTTACAATAACCAACGGAGGTGTATTTGGTAGTATGTTATCTACACCAATAATCAATCCACCGCAAAGTGGTATTTTAGGAATGCATAATATTGTTGAACGCCCAGTTGCTATAGATGGTAAGGTTGAAATAAGACCAATTATGTTCGTGGCACTATCTTACGATCATAGAATTATTGATGGCAAAGAAAGTGTTGGTTTTTTAGTAGCTGTTAAAGAAGCTTTGGAAAACCCAGTAGAATTATTGATGAATAATGATGTTAAAAAAGCTCTAGAGCTATAATTTTAATTAAACGTTATAAAAAAAGGGTGTTACATAAATTATGTAACACCCTTTTTTAGTTATGGGGACTTAGACTAACTAAATAAAACACATAACAATATTTACAGTAATAACTATTACAATTAAAATAGTTAACCCTATAACAAAATATTTATTAAGAGCATTATTCTCTTTTTCCATTTGAGCCTTAAGCATTGGTCTTATTTTGAAATTTTTATTTAAAAACTCTGCACCGTTACAGTGCAGAGCATCTAAAAAATTCTCTCTCAAAAGAATTAATTAATAGCAGTGTAAATATAGCTCGCATTAAGGAGAAAAAAAATACGCACTTCTACGTATTTTTGAAGTTTTTTTAATCTTAAAGAAAGGTTTATAAAAAGCGAAAGCTCTAAATCATTACAATTTAGAGCTTTCTATAATTCTCCCTAAGAACTAATTAATAGCATTGTAAAGATAACTTGTATAAACGATAAAAAAAATACGTACTTCTACCTATTTTTCAACAGTAATTTCAATTAGCGAATAGTATTATAAAAAATCTTTATTTAAAGTAGCCCAAATAGAAAGCGAAGTGGGTCTGTTTTCTAATTCAAGTTTATGTACAATATTACTACGATGTTTGTCTACGGTTCTAACAGAAATTGATAATTCATTAGCAATATCTTGACTTGTTTTATTTTCGGAAATGAGTTTTACAATTTTCAATTCAGATTTTGTAAGTAAATCTAAAGCTTCAGGTTTTTTATCTAAAGTACTAGCCTTTAAATATGATGCTATTTCTTCACTAAAATAGGGCTTACCATTTATAACCTGACTTATACAAGTTTCTATTTCTTCAATGGCAAATTCTTTCAAAATATAGCCATATACGCCAAACTCTAAAGCTTGATCATATACTTCTTCTTCTTTATCAAAAGTTATAAGAATAACTTTGGTTGGTAAGTTGTTTTTTTTACAGGCTTCAGCTATCTCTAATCCTGTTTTGTATGGCATTCTTATATCAAGTATAGCAATTTCTGGCTTTAATTTTACAATGAGGTTGTAAGCAGCATTCCCATCTTCAGCACTACCTATAATATTATAACCTTTAGAGGTTAAAAAATCTGTTAAACCACGTAACATTAATGGGTGGTCATCAGCAATAACAATAGATGTATTCATTTAGATTAAGAGAGAGACTTAGTTTGCTATTAATTTATAACTTTAAATATAGATATTTCTTTTCATAATCTATTATGGCTTTCCCTTTTTTTAAAATATCTGCACCAATAATACCATCAACGGGTTTAGAATTATGGTTTATAAGCGCAGTATTCACATGGGTAAGATTAAATAAAACCAAAATAACTTTATCGTTGGTCCATTTTCCAATTTTAACCTTGTTTTTTTTTGATGTTTTAGTATCCATGTCAATTGCTCCAGCACCAGCAGCTTTGATTAGAGAGTCTTCTGCTTTAAGGTTAAATGTCTCTATAGCTTCAAAACCCACACAAGAACTCGATGCACCAGTATCTAAAATAAATAATCCTTTTTTGCCATTTATGGTCGCTTTTATCTCAAAGTGATTTGTTTTGGTAAGGTGTAATTTTATTTTGGTATATCCTTTTTGCTCCAGAAATTCTTGCAACATTTCCATCTAATTGATTTTAAACAAATATAATCATGTAAAAACAATTATTTTTACTGAATAGTATAAGTATGATATAAAAATTTTGACTTTGATAATTACAGATACCCACACGCATTTATATAGTGAAGCTTTTGATGAGGATAGAAACGAAATGATTAATCGTGCTATTGAAGAAGGTGTTTCTCGATTTTTTATTCCAGCTATAGATTCTACATATACAGATGCTATGCTTCAACTAGAAAAAGATTATCCTGAACATGTTTTTTTAATGATGGGTTTGCACCCTACACATGTTAAAAACGGCTATAAAGACGAGCTCAAGCACATTGAAGACATGCTCGCAAAGCGAAATTTTTATGCCGTAGGTGAAATTGGTATTGATTTGTATTGGGATAAATCAACATTAGAAATTCAGAAAGAAGCATTTAAACATCAAATTCAATTAGCAAAGCAATACAAGTTACCAATTGTGATTCATTGCAGAGAAGCTTTTGATGAAATTTTTGAAGTTTTAGAAACCGAAAAAAGCGATGATTTATTTGGTATTTTTCATTGTTTTACAGGAACTCTTGAGCAAGCTCATCAAGCGATTTCTTATAACATGAAATTAGGTATTGGTGGTGTGGCAACTTTTAAAAACGGAAAAATAGATCAATTTTTAAATCAAATAGATTTAAATCATATTGTTTTAGAAACTGATGCGCCATATTTGGCTCCAGTACCCTATAGAGGTAAGCGCAATGAAAGTTTATATATTATGAAGGTATTAGAAAAACTGTCAGATATATATTATGTCTCTCAAGAAGATATTGCAGAAATAACGACACAAAACTCTAAAGATGTTTTTAAAATTTAAATTATGACTAAATTTAAAACAAGCATACTCCTTATATATACGGGAGGAACCATTGGTATGGTAAAAGATTTTAAAACAGGCTCGTTAAAAGCCTTTAATTTCAAAAATCTTTTAGATAGAATCCCAGAATTGCAACTTTTAGATTGCAATATAGATACTGTCTCTTTTAAAAACCCAATTGATTCGAGCAATATGAATCCAAAATATTGGGTGCAAATAGCTGAAATAATAGAAACTAATTATAATAAATTTGATGGTTTTGTAGTGCTACACGGAAGCGATACAATGAGCTATTCGGCTTCAGCTTTAAGTTTTATCCTAGAAAATTTAGCGAAACCAGTAGTATTTACAGGCTCACAATTGCCCATTGGTGATTTACGTACGGATGCTAAAGAAAATTTAATTACGTCCATTCAGGTAGCTTCAATGCAATATAAAGGGAAGCCTGCAATTAAAGAAGTGTGTCTGTATTTTGAATACAAATTATATAGAGGTAACCGAACAACCAAAATCAATGCAGAACATTTTCAAGCGTTTGCTTCATTAAATTATCCAGATTTGGCAGAATCTGGAGTGCATCTAAAGATTAATTATAAACATTTGCTTAAACCAAACCTAAGAAAGAAACTTAAAGTGAATAAAAATTTAGATGAGAATATTGCAGTTGTGAAATTATTTCCTGGTATTACTAAGTCTGTTTTAGAAAGTATTTTTAATACTTCAAATTTAAAAGCTGTTATTCTAGAAACTTATGGCGCTGGAAATTGTACTACCGAAACATGGTTTATTGATATTTTAAAGAAAACCATATCAAAAGGTATACACATTATAAATATT
>RCNA010000058.1_pt1 | contig 14149 bp, 12 predicted proteins | sample 2041331 | NCBI WGS metagenome assembly RCNA01 (sample SAMN09708233, study PRJNA481090) | Marine sediment metagenome, whole genome shotgun sequencing project. | reverse complement strand
ATGCCGCAATGGATGGCCATGAAGCTGATGCCATCTGCTAGCTGCTGTTCAATCAGGTCAAAGAGATATTCGGGATCCATTTTGCCTGGATTGGCATACTTGGCCGTGGTCTCTTTAAAGGCTTGATACAGGGGCACCGTACCCACGGGTAGGTTGGTGGCCGCCAAAACCGCCCGGCGGATGGCCTGAAAATCACCGTCTGCGGAGAGTTCCATCAGGGTGTCAGCCCCTTCCTCTTCAGCGATCCTAGCTTTGCGTACTTCCAGATCAATATCGCAGATATCCGAGGAGGTGCCGATGGAGGCGTTGACCTTGGTACGCAGGCCAGTGCCGATGCCCACCACTTTTTGCTGGGGGCGTTGGGGGTGATTGGCGATAACGATTTCACCGGCTGCCACTCTGCTTCTGATCAGTTCTGGGGCTTGTTCCTCCTGCCGAGCCACGGTTCTGATTTGTTCGGTGATAATACCTGTACGGGCGAGTTCCAATTGAGTTTTCATAATCTACCTCAGTTTTATTTTCGCCCTGCCAGCATAAAAAAAGGGCCTGGCAGAGCATTGCTCTTCCAGAACCCTTTACCATCGTGTTCTCCATTATAAAGATATACAGTTCGTCTTCTGGCTTCCCCTCTCTTGCAGCGGCCTTCCCGTTTCTCAACTGGAAACAGTGACCATTATTGCTGAAGATATTTTCAGGGGTTACAGCATCGGGACATGCCACGGAATTGCACCGTGTTCCGTTCACTGGATATCAATGTATTTTTACTTTTTAACCGGCAAGAATTTTTTGAACCGCCTTGGACGGAAGAAAAACGCACGGTGACAACCGTCCGAGGCGGCTACTTACTTGGTGTCCATCTTGAAGGAAAACTTCACATAAGATCTATTATGCGACGCTAAGGCATAACAGTATTAACAAGTTAAAAACTTCTCATTTTCTTGATAGAATTTAATATTTATTAATCTTTACTCCAAGTATAAGCAAGCCAGTTAAACATATTATTTTCCTTTCCAGACGGACCAAAACCATTCCATGTATCATTTGAACTATCTCCTCTTAATTCAATAACTAAATTTCTTACATTGGGATAAAATTCATTTAACTTATCTCTAATAAGAACCGAATTAAGTCCTCCAGCATAATCTTTTAGTAGCCAAGTATCTCCAACCCAGAACCACCATGATAACTTGTTATCTTCAATATATTTTTGGAATTTATCGTTGCTTTCCGCATTACTATTATTCAGAATAACTATGTATCTCTTAACCATTATTAACCTCCTCATTTTCCATTGAGGGGATTGCATCAATTAGCTCTCTATTTTGTTTATTGCTTAAATTAATTTGACCACTGAGGCTATCTCCGACAAACCCTTTTTCTATTGCCATTTTCTGTATTGAATATGTCTCGCTACGCAAGGCATCTTTATCGGTAAACAGGCAGTATAAATATGAAACTAAATATAAAAGCATTGTTAACCCAGTGAATGAACCAAACATATATCCAACCCAACCAGGTGCTTTTAAACGAAAAGCACTTAAAGTTGAGCTCACTAAGATTAACATCATCCAACCAAGCGGTTTTAATACTGTTGCCTTTGTACCTTTTGCAGAAGCTTGTCCTAAAAAGGCTTTGATTAAATTTTCACCCGGCACCTTATCTCCTTATCTATTTCGTTTAATAGGGGGCAGACCCTAATTTATTACTATGAAGTTTTGATAGTCTCGTAAAAAGTCAGAATTTGCGTTTTTGGCAACGATAACTCAATGGGTTACGAAGCAAAAAGTGGGCATTTGGGACTTTTTACGAATCCATCAAGTTTTAATTAGGTGCATTTCGACGAGTAGCACAAACCAATGTGCCTTCGGTGCTGAACAGCTTAAATGAAAAGATTCAACCATCCGTAATCTAAAAAGTAAACAATAAACGCAGTTATAAGGCAAAAGTTTACACACGTAGGCATCACAGGACAGACCGTATCGGCCTCGTTCAAACGATATACAGCCCGCCGATTTAGGAGGCAAGCAGTTGCCAATTTTCTCCCTGTTATTTTTCCTCCGTTCCTAAGTGATACGTCATTTCCTCAGAGTCTCCTCAAAGCCTGAAGAACCTCCCTTGTAGGCTTCCCCTCAGGAACTAACCCTACCCTACCCTGAAACGCCTTAATCCCTTCTTTGGTCTTTGTGCCGAGGTTGCCGTCAAGGTCCCCGTCGTAAAATCCCTTTTGCCGCAGCAATTCCTGAAGCTCAAATTTCTCTTCAAGGAACAGGTCTCCCGGCTTTCTAGGCCAAGCCTGCGCCATCCCCTGTTTTCCGGCCAGTCTGTCGGAAAGTAAGCTCACAGCCAGAGCGTAAAAGTCGGAATTATTATACCGCTTCAAGATAAAAAAGTTACGCAGCATAAGGAATCCCGGACCGGAAGCACCGGCGAATATCTTCAGTTCCGCCCTCGCATCGATCTCCCGAAAAGCCTTTCCTCCGGGCCGGATAAATCCAAGCCGTTGCCATTGCTTCAGAGTTTTCGTTTTTCCCGCATAACGAATCCCCTGCGCTGGCACCCGCACTTCATAGCCCCAAGCCGTTCCTGGCCGCCAGCCGTTTTTACTGAGCAGATTCGCCGCTGTTCCCAAAGCGTCAGGAATGGAATTCCAAATATCCCGCCGCCCGTCCTTGTCCATATCCACGCCATAGGCCAGATAGCTGGTGGGAATAAACTGGGTGTGTCCCATGGCACCGGCCCAAGAGCCATAGAGTTGCTCAAAGGAAACATCTCCATTCTGCACGATCTTTAAGGCGGCGATGAGTTGTTTTTGAGCGAATTTCCGCAAGCTGGTATCAGCATGGGCCAAGGTGGCCAAGGCCCGTGGCACATAATGCAGACGACTAGGGCGTTGAAGCACGGCTCCGTAACCGCTTTCCATCGACCAAATCGCCAGCAACACCGAGGATTCCACGCCGAAGCGGGCCTCAAGCGTGTTCAGCAATTGTCTGTACTTTTCAGCCATGACCCGGCCTTGTTCAACGGTGACAGAATTTACTCCGGTGTCTATATAATCCCAGATTTCAGTAGTGAATTCAGGCTGATAGGCTGCCTTTCTCAGTACCTCATTATCCGATGTCGTTACCCCGGAAAAGGCCTGCTCATAGATAGACCTGCTGATGCCCTGTTTCGCCGCAATGGGATAAAACGATTGCAGCCAGCCTGGGAAGGAGCTGTCCTTCTTCGCCGCCCCGGAAATCGGCAGGCTGATAACGAGCAGAAAAACGGCAACAACCACCTGTGTATACTTTTTCCAACAACCCATAATATTTCTTGATTCCTTGATTTCTTTTAGCGAATATACCCTTGTTCTTCAAGATAGAGAAAGATCTCCTGAACCGATTCAGCCGGTGTCATTTTTGAAGTGTCAATCACTATTTCGGGATTGCTGGGCGAAATATAGGGATCTGAAATACCTGTGACTCCCTTAACCAGCCCGGCCCGCGCCTTTTCATACAACCCTTTACGATCACGCTGTTCACATACCTCAAGCGGAGTGGCGATATGGATCTCAATATAGCCGCCGTAGCGACTTATCAACTTCCTGTTTTCTTGACGACTTTCTTCATAGGGAGCAATAGGGGCACAGAGGGCGATACCGCCATTTTTCGTGATCTCACTGGCGACAAAGCCGATGCGGGTAACATTGAGGTTGCGGTGTTCCTTGGAAAAGGTCAGCTCTGAGGAGAGGTTATTGCGGACAATATCGCCGTCCAGCAGGGTGACCGGTCGATCACGCATCTCCATAAAGCGAACCATCAACACCTTAGCAACAGTAGACTTGCCGGAACCGGACAAGCCGGTTAAAAAAACCGTGAACCCCTGTTTGGAACGGGGCGGAAAGGAACGACGCAACTCCGCCACGACATCAGGAAAGGAGAACCATTCAGGAATATCAAGACCTAACTCCAGTCGCCGCCGCAACTCTTTTGAGGTAATGTCTTTGACCTTTTCGTCAGGCACGTCCGTAAGATAGACATAGCTGGCCCGCTCTTCAGCATAGCCCATTGATTGCTCAGGAACCATCTCGATGCCGGTTTCTTCGGCCAGCGAAGCCACCAGCTGTTGCCCCTCACCCAAGGGATAAAACGGCTCGCTATCAGTGCCCGCAAAGGGATCACCATGATCCGCAGCCACCATAAAATGGCTGCAACCGTAATTCTTATGAATTAAGGCGTGCCAGAGGGCTTCTCGCGCTCCGGCATGACGTTCGGCCAAAGGAGTAATGCCGAGCTGGATCATATTTCCGGGGAAATGGCGGACAAACTCTTGATAGCAATGCACATGGGTATAATGCTCCATGTTGCCGGGGTGTTCCAAGCCGACAACCGGTTGCAGAAAAATAGAACTTCCCACCTCCCGCGCTGCTGCCAAGACCATTTCCCGATGCGCACAGTGCAGGTATTCTCTAGTATGAAAGCCGAGTACCTTGCGCCAGCCGTATTGGATAAAACGCCGATTGGTTTCAGTGGGTGTCAGGCGGAGATCACAGAAATCATAATGTATAGGCAGGGTGACCCCTTCCAGGGTTCCGCCGATATACCAGTCTTTGACTTCGGTAAACAACGTTTGCACACCGGGATGCAAATCATCAGCAACGGTTCCGTAAACGGCCTCAGCCTCTGTTTTCTTATTTGGTTGCCAAATATCGCCCACTGTGAGCACCGCCAGCAGGAACCCTTCCTCATCATTAAGCCCTATCCGCTGACCGGACTGCAAAGAAGCGGCAAAGGTCTCATCCACATCCAGGCAGACCGGGAGCGGCCAGACAGAACCGTCAGCCAAGCGCATGTCACGCAGCACAGATTCATAATCATCACGGCCAAGAAAACCGGCTAAGGGATAAAAAGCCCGATTCAGCAAGGACTCCAAATCATAAAGCTGCCGCCGGTTGAGATCCAGCGAGGGCAGGCGCACCGCCTCGGCCCGCAGTTGTTCGGCCCGGCAGAAATGAACAATCAGGCTTTCGGAATAGGATAACAGCGAAGGAGAATGTATTTTCATGGAATCAAATAAATAATGGTTAGTTCTAAATACGGCAGGCCCAAAAGACGGGTAAACAGCCGTCCATCAGAACGTACAACGTACAGGCGGTAAAGAAAAGCTACAATACAGGAAACAAATCCACGGCGAAACAAAATAATTGAAGCAATTTTATTGCACCGCAAGAAAATTTCACAATCAAACGGTCAACTCAACAAAACTCGCCTGATTTTTATTGACTTACTAAAACAACAGAGCATATAATTACCCTTTGAAAGGGTGGCGGCGAAGTTTGCATGAGCGAGTTCCGTATCCTAAAAAAATCCCCAAAAATTCCAACACAAGGCATGCATCATGAAAACATTGTACCTGACCCTGTTCTTTGTCCTTTTTCTGACGACTGCGGCATTTTCAGCCGTCAACATTAATACTGCCACTCAGGCGGAGTTGAGCTCATTGATCGGAATAGGGCCGGTTAAAGCTGAAGCGATTATCCAACATCGGCATGAGAAAGGTCGTTTTAAGGATATTAACGATCTAAAAAACGTCAACGGAATCGGGGAAAAAATCCTAGAAAAAAACAAAGGAGAGATCACTGTCGGCGGAACAAGCAAGACAAGCAAAACAACGGTTCAAAAGAAGGTTGAAAAGACAACCGAAAAAAAAGCCGAAACCAAGCCAACAGCGAACAAAAAAACTGAAACTGCGACTTCTTCCAAAAAATAAACCGAGTGTTTTGAGAGGGGAGTAATCAAAAAGAAGGAGTGCTATTGCTCTGTTGAATGCGGATAACGCCTCGTTGATTATCCGCATCAATAATAATGATGTCCGTGAAATGATTTCTCAGCCCACCAACCAGACCGCCATATTTTGGGCATTCTGGGTTGTCCGGTCGGAAACCCCGCCGAGAAGACCTTTGTCCACTCGGCCTCTGCGGCCAAGCACAAGAGTCCCACATTGATGTCTCTTTGCTTGGCGGAGCAGGTCATGGCTGGGATGGATACCTCGGCGTGGAGGAAGCTGGACAATTCGTTCTTCGGGGAAGCCGTTTTCGATCAGTATCTGGCTATGCGCTTTGTAGAGGCATGTCTCTGGATCGAGGTGGTCATCACACCATCTCTCTCCCCAACGACTGTGAAACTCTTCTGTCTCAGCAGGTGGTGTTGATCCGAACGCAGCGAGGGAATGGTAGATATAGACCTCAGCCTTCGGGTTGGCTTGCAGGATAAAGGCCAAATGATCCGCTGCCATAAGCGAGTGAGTACACGTATGAACAGCGAGAAGAAAGCGGGTGGAGGTGACATTGCCGTCAATAATCCAAATAGGAACTTCATGACATTTTCTCACCAAATCAGCGGATACGCTCCCTAATAACATCTCGCCGACCCTTCCTACTCCTCTTCTGCCGATCAGCAGACCGTCATAAAGGTTTCTTTCAGCAAAATGATAGATGGAATTGGTAATTCCTTCATTTGATCCGTGGACAAAGGTAGTTATCTTGTCCTCGGGAAAGCCGTTACGCACAAGACGAGCTTTGGCATCTTTCAGGTATCTTGTCGCCTTTGCCTTACGTTGGAGCACAACAGTGCTTTCAGTCCGTTGGGCATCTACATCCGCCATCCAGCTTTGGTCGCCGCTGCTGGTTGAAACCGCAGCAAGCAGATCAGCACTGAAATTTTGATCATGTCGAAAAAGGCGTATCAGATAATCTAAACTGTTTGAGCTATATACCGATCCGTCTACCGCTACCAGAATTTTTTTTTTCATACGTTTCTCCCTACTGAGATAAAAACAATCTAATATCGTTATAATGTTACGACATGAAAACCAAAAGGAAAAGAAAAAACAGCGGAGGAATTGTCCCGCACAGCGATTTTTTGTCGCTGCCCGATTTCCAGAGCAGACAACCTACTTTTTTTCACATGAAAAAATACCGTAACAACAGTGGGAAAAATATTTATTTGAATAATATCCTCTGAAAGAGGAGGCACCTTATGCATTTTCTTATTGACAGATCATCCTGGAAATGATATCGTCTGGGCGTTTCAATTTTCAATGAGCGGGAATAACTCAGTGGTAGAGTGCAACCTTGCCAAGGTTGACGTCGCGAGTTCGAATCTCGTTTCCCGCTCCATTAAAACAACTCAAGGTTCGAACCAATATTAATGTTCGAACCTTTTTTTATTACACATTGGGGCGCATGCATGAAAACGTATTACACGCCGGTGAATGAAATTGACCGTAAGTGGCTTGTGGTTGATGCCGACGGCAAAGTTCTTGGCCGTATCGCTACTGAGATTGCCCGCCGACTGCGTGGCAAGCACAAGCCGACATTTTGTAACTTTCAGGACAACGGTGATTTTATTATTGTTGTCAACGCTGATCGTGTTCACCTGACTGGAAATAAATGGGATGATAAAAAATATTATCGTCACACTGGTTTTACAGGTGGAATCAAAAGTCAGACCGCCAAGGAAGTCCGTGAGAAATCTCCTGAGGATCTGATCATTATGGCGGTGAAAGGCATGCTTCCCAAAAATAAGCTTGGTCGAGATCAACTTAAAAAGCTGAAAGTGTATGCCGGTGCCGTCCATCCCCACGAGGCTCAACAGCCTGAAATTATCGACATATAACGGAGCTTATAATGGCACAGGAACAAACATACGCAACCGGCAAACGAAAGAATGCTATCGCTAGAGTATGGATTACTCCCGGCAGTGGAAATGTGGTTGTGAATAAACAATCCACAGATAACTATTTTGGCAATATCTTTTTTGAACAAAAAGTCGATAAGCCCTTTGTGGTTACTGAAACAGTAGAAAAATTTGATGTTAAAGCCACTGTAAAGGGCGGCGGTAAATGCGCTCAGGTTGACGCATTAGTACACGGTATCTCTAAAGCTCTACAGGAAGTGAATCCTGAATTGCGTGATTCCTTGAAAAAAGCGGGTCTTTTAACCCGTGACTCCCGCATCAAAGAACGTAAAAAATATGGTCTGCGTGGTGCCCGCGCCCGCTTCCAGTTCTCCAAACGTTAATTACGTCGGAGAGTTGCCGTACAGCCTTTTTTATCTCTCGTCGCTTAGGGGAATAACGATTCAATTCGTTATTCCCTTTTTTATTTTTTTATGTGCGGAAATCGCTTAAACTTCCTCCATTATTTTTAATCTATACAAAATGATGGGGAAAAAGAAAATTCGACATAAGTTAAAAAAACGGGTCAGCAGAGAAAATCTCTTTTGACCCGTTTTTTTTTGTAGTAAGATATCAAATGCTGACAAAATAAAGGATTCTTCAAAAAACTCAAAAAACAATGAACACGGTACAGTATGTAATCCAAGATGCGCATTAATCTCCGGCACAATACAAAATGCGGATCAGTAAATGAAATAGATTTTTTGAAAAAATTGTTATGTCGCAGGGTTAAAAACAGAATTATGCTTCGGCGGTCGCATCAAGCATACTCTGAAAAATACATTTGTTAATCATCTCAGTGGGCGGGAGTCCCCTTCCGAAAAATTATGGTCAAAAAAACAGTACCCACAAAAGCATCCCTGAAACGAACTGTAAAAGATCAGTCCGGAGCCGGTCAGCTCAAAATCGGCGAACTGTTACAAAAGGCCGGTTACATTACCGCAGCTGAGTTCAACAACGCCAAGGCGATCAATAAAAAATCTGGAGACAGGTTAGGCAAGATCCTGCTTGAAAACGGGACCATTGAAGCTGACACCATCCCCAATTTTCTGAGCAGGCAGCATAATTATGGCTTAGTCAATATCGCCGAGGAACCTCCGGGACAGGCGGCCATAGATCTGGTTCCCTATGAAACAGCGAAAAAATATTTAGCCTTTCCTCTCAGGATCGCTGGCGACACCTTGCAGATCACCATGGCCGAGCCGACAGACTCCCTTGAGGTGGAGGAGCTGCAAAATGTTGTCAATATGGGGTTGGATGTCTGTGTATCCACGGCCAAAGATATTATAGATGCCTATCGCACCTATTACAAAATTGACGACGAAGAGTACAAGACTTTTTTTCGTGAAGATGATGAACAGGATGACCACCTCGAGCAGGTAGAGGACTGGGGGGCTCTGGTTTCCGACGTTGCCGACGAGTTTGAGATTGAAGACACCAGTGCCCAAGATGAAGAAAGTTTCAACCAGTTTTCAGCCAATGACGCTCCGATTATTAAATTGGTGAACGGCATTCTGGTTAAGGCCGTACAGGACGGGGTTAGTGATATTCACATAGAACCCTTTGAAAAAACGATGCAGGTTCGCTACCGCAAGGACGGTTCCCTGTTTAAGTCCATGAACCTGCCCCTGACCATTAAAAACGCCCTGATCGCCCGCATGAAAATCCTCGCCGATCTAAATATCACCGAGCGAAGGATTCCTCAGGATGGACGTATCAGTATCCGATTAGGCCGCAACAAGGCGGTTGACTTTCGAGTATCCACCCTGCCTCTGCTCCACGGAGAGGGCATTGTTCTTCGTATTCTGGACAAAGGCTCGCTGAACGTCAATCTGACCAAACTTGGTTTTGAGGTGGAAACCTTTGAAACCCTGAAACGCTGTCTCGCCAGCCCTCAGGGCCTATTACTGGTTACCGGCCCCACCGGTTCCGGTAAAACAGTTACGCTTTACTCCGCTCTCAACTCCCTGAACAGCGAAGATATAAAAATCCTGACTGCTGAAGATCCGGTGGAGTTCGACTTCAAGGGAATCAATCAGGTCAACGTCAACGTTGAAGTCGGCATGACCTTTCCGGCCGCGCTTAAGGCCTTTCTTCGTCAGGATCCTGACATCATCATGGTCGGTGAGATTCGTGATATCAGCACAGCGGAAATCGCTATGAAAGCCGCTATGACGGGCCATTTGGTCTTCAGCACCCTGCATACCAACGATGCTGTGGCGACCGTCAGCCGTATGGTGGACATCGGTATTCCTCCCTATATTCTGGCTGGTTCCTTGACCATGGTTCTGGCCCAGCGACTGGGCAGAAGATTGTGCGCCAAGTGCAAGCAGCCGATCACCTTGGAGAGAAAAAAATTACTCAGCATCGGCTACACGGAAGAGGATATTGACGAGAAAGGATTTCAGCTCTACGGGGCCAAAGGTTGTGCTATCTGTAATGGACTCGGCTATAAGGGCCGGGTTGGTTTTTTTGAACTGCTGGAAGTAACAGATGAAGTCGCCCAGGCAATCCAAGCCGAGGTGGCGGAAGAACAGCTGCGCAAGGTTGCGGTTCAGTCAGGCATGTACACATTACGCCAGGCCGGTCTGCGGAAAGCTAAAGAGGGTGTCACCAGCGTGGACGAGGTGTTGCGCCGGACCGTCGCCCATGAGGACACCCTGCCTGCCTATCTGGTCAATCCTGATGTGGAGGAATATGAGGACGGTGATATCATCATCCAGGAAGGCAATAAGGAGGATAGAAATTTTTACAAGCTCATTAGGGGTAAGGTCGGCGTAATGAAACAAGGTAAAAAAATTGCCGAAATAACCGAGCCGGGAGAATATTTCGGTGAAATGGCCTGTATTCTGGAAGAGCCGAGATACGCTTCCATTATCTCTCTTGGACGTTGCAAAATCAAACGCTATCCAGGTGATAAACTGGGTGAGCTTATTGAAAAATATCCCGATATTTCCAGACATCTTTTTAAAACTATGGCCAAGAGATTGCGCAAAACCGACAATATCGTTATCCAGCTGGCTGGTGCCAGAGGAGCAAAACCACCAGGGCCTCGACCGCGATGAACAAAATATCAGCCTATATCATAGCGTGGAACGAAGCTGAAAAAATCCGTTCGGCCATCAACTCGGTACTGTGGGCTGATGAAATCATTCTGGCGGATTCGTACAGCGAGGATGATACCGCATCTATTGCTACTGCCCTAGGGGCCAAGGTCGTGCAAATAAAATTTCAGGGTTTCGGTGATTTGAGAAATCAGGCCATGGCCGCCTGCTCCCATGACTGGATTTTTTCTCTTGATGCCGATGAACGTTGCACCCCAGAGGCCAGAGACGAAATTTTAGCTACTATTGAACTCGCTGATGCCGCTGATGCCTACTATATTCCCCGGCGTAATTTTTTTATGGGCCGTTGGATTAAACACTCTGGATTTTATCCTGATTACCGCCAGCCTCAGTTGTTCAAAAAAGGGGTACTGGAGTTCAAGACCGATGACCCGGTGCATGAGGAGTATGCAATCCGCACAGCGAAGCCGGTCGGTTATCTCAGGAATTCTATCTGGCAGTTTCCCTATAAGAATTTAGCGGAAGTGGCTCATAAGGCGAATCGATACTCCACCTTGGGAGCTGAAAAACTCCGGCACCGAGGACGCAAAGGCGGAATGTTCACCGCTCTCAGCCGAGGGCTGTGGTCTTTTTTTCATATGTATATCCTAAAAAAAGGCATCCTCGACGGCTGGCCCGGACTGGTCATCGCAATTGGAAATTTTGAAGGGACTTGGTATAAATACGCAAAACTTCATGAGCTGGAGGAAAACTGGCGGGTTCCTGATTCACCGCCTTTGAAAAAATCGTAAGCCGGAAAGAATCTACAGCAAATATTTGCTCACTCCTTTTTCGCACCATATGCATTTTTTCTCAATCGTCTCCCGGAGCAACTGATCATTTTTCGCTAAATGACCGCGATCATTTAGCGGGTGATATAAATGATATGCCAAGGCGTTGAATTTGACGTTTCTACGCATCAGACCATAGTTCAACAGCCGGGCCGTAAACTCGGAGTCCTCTCTGCCCCAGCCGACAAAATCTTCGTTAAAGCCGTTGATCGCAATGGCATCATTCCGCCAAAAGGCGAAATTACAGGTTCTGATCCCGCTCATCCCTTTGTTTTTAAACGAGACTAGACGGGAAAGCAAAGCCGAGCGCAAACAGTTTTTTCTATTTTCAACACCCTTTTTACAAATCGTCTCCGGCATTTTCTTAGTGCGCAAAACCTCTCTCGACAGATCTTCCTTGAGTAGCACTCTGGTTCCTTGAACAAAACAGCCTGTCTGGGCGAAACGAGCATGGTCGGCAATAAAATTTTTTTCTAAAATAATATCACCATCAATCAAAACAATATAATCACCGTTGGTTTTGGCAAGCGCCTTATTTCTGCTTGTTGACAGCCTGAATCCTTGATCTTCCTGCCAAGAATGAACCACTGGAATTTCGGCTGCGGCGGCGATCCGGTTGATCATTTTAGCTGTATCTTGACCTGAGCCGTCATCGGCAATCACGATCTCAATCGGTTTTTTTTTCTGTTGCAAAGCACTTTTCAGAGAAAGCCCTAGAGCCTCTTTCCAGTTGTAGGTGGTAATAATCAAGCTGATTTTCATAAATCATCTTTCCTTTGCAAAAGCTCTAGCGCAGAAGCATATACCATATTTACGGAAATACCCCGCATGCAGCTGAGATGTGTACAGGTGCGTTTTCTGCATTCAAGACAGTCAAGATTTTTTGCCCGGACAATACAATGCTCCAAGCCGTCCAAACGATACGGTCCCACCCTAACGGGATGCGTAGGGCCGAATAAAGCCACCACCGGAGTGCGGGCCAAAGCTGCCATATGCATGGGGCCGGAATCAAGCCCGATGTACAAAACGGAACGCTGAATCAAAGCCGCTGACTGAGGAAGGCTTAAGCGCCCCGCCGCAATATGCGCTTCTGTATGCATTAATCGACTGATTGAGGTAATGTATTCCTCATCATGAAAACTTCCGCAGAATATCATCGTCACGCCCTGTTTATGCAGACGATCCGCAAGTCCGGCCCAGTGTTCAACCGGCCAAAATTTGCTTTGCCAGCGGGCTGCGGGATTGGCGTAGATTAGCTGTTTATTTTCCGAGATACCCTGCTCTCGAAGAAATACCCGCACCATCTGACGGTTTTCCTCACCACTGCGCAGGTGAAAATCCTCATCCGCGACCTTAACACCCAGATGTTCGCAGAACAGCAGGTTTTTATCCTGCGCATGCTCTGTCGCGGCAGGAACCTCAAGGAGCTGATCCTGAAAAAATGTGTTCAGCTCTTTGGCATCGCTGAATCCTATACGTATACCTCCCGGATTTGCCCTACCTAACAAACCACTGCGAAACGAGGCATGTAGATCAAGAATCATATCATACGGTTCTTGGTTAAACTGTTCACGTAGCCTTTTCAACATACTGGCTGTTGCCTTGAATGCCTCCAGCCCAGCCCAGCGGCCTGTCTGGGGATCGCTGGTGGAGGGAATATGGATTGGATATACTGCATCAATACTGTCATCTACCTCCAGCAGGGGAGCGAATGCCTGTTGGGCAATCCAGCCGATAAAGCAGTCAGGGACGCAACGCTTTAAAGCGTGGACGACCGGCAGGGTATGGACAATATCTCCCAAGGAACTAGGCTTGATGATCAAAATACGTTGCTTATCCAGCCGCATATTTAACCGCATATCCGGCCACACCGCTCAGATCTCGCCAGTCGAATCAATTCCTGCACAGCATCAGCGACAGTACGTACTTTTCCACCTGTCTTAGCGGTTGGAGGCTCACTCCGATCCGCCGCACCCTCCTGCATAAAATTCATTAAGGTTTTTTCGATTGCCATTGCCACCGCCTGAACATCATCAGCAGGTACGGCCAGATGTCCATTTTCTCTGAGCATGCTGTCCAATTCCTCATTTTTATGAACCAGACCAATAATCGGACGCCCGGTCAGCAGGTACTCGTAGACCTTAGAAGGAATGGTCTCGCAGGAAAAATAGATGATATTCTGAATCAACAGGAGACAGTCTGTCTGCTGCATAGCTGCCAGTGCCTCCTGCCGGGACACTGTGCCGTGGCGGATCATCAGATCATTGAATTGTAACCTCTCCATTTCACGCTTAGATGCGCCGTCAAAAGAACCGTAAATATTCACATTGGTCAGGCCTACGTTCTTAACAGTGGCGCTACTGGTAACTCCGAAGAAACCATTATACCATGTGGTTGTTCGGTTAATATAGAGGTTGGAAATTGTATAACCATTCCCATCATACGACCCTGAAAATGGGATTGCATTGGAACCGATAGGAGAAAAGCCGTAATATCCACCCGAACCATCGGAGTTCCATGTTGAAGTAGCCGATGCATT
>RCNA010000057.1_pt1 | contig 14190 bp, 9 predicted proteins | sample 2041331 | NCBI WGS metagenome assembly RCNA01 (sample SAMN09708233, study PRJNA481090) | Marine sediment metagenome, whole genome shotgun sequencing project. | reverse complement strand
GGGAAAATCTGTTCCTCAGCCGCTGGTTTACCCTTACCAGGGGTGAAAAAAGATATGCCGCCTGCGACGATGGAATTCAGAGAAGCCATCTGAAGAGCGATTCCCTGTGGAGATGCGTCTAAATGCAGGCCGGAGGCGTTGTAAAAGCGGGTATTGCGATTGATTAAATCCGTATGACCATCATAGATCAGCACCTCTGTTGTAATGCGGTTGCCGGATGGGCTCAGTTGAATATCAGTGACCTCGCCTACTTCCTGATTTTTGTACAGCACTGGTGAGCCGAGACGCAGAGAACTGCTGTCTTCAGATTCCAAGTGAAAACGTTTTCCCGGTCGCAGAAAAATCTTGGGCATAGGTGAGGAATCCACAATAAAATGCTCCTGACGGTCACCGTCGCCGACTTGGAAGGTGATATAGGCCCCGGATATCAGGGTTTCAAGATTTTTGATGCCGCTGAGAGAAATCTGTGGGCGGACAACCCAGAATTTGCTGTTTGCCCGCAGGATTCTATCGGCTCTTGGATCAAGCAGGATGGTCGCTGTCACTGTGTAGAATTCGTCATCATTAATATCAATGGAGCGGACAACTCCCGCCTTAAGACCCCGGAACATAACTTTGGTCTGGCCGGGAACGATCCCGTCACCGCTGGCCAGTTGCAGGGTCATGGAAATTCCGTATTCAGCATCTGCAAAATTTTTATACAGCTTGAAAATTTGTCCGTTTTGGACGGACGCTGAGCCTTTCACCGATTTCGGCGTGCCGCAGGTAAGACCGCCGTATACGAGGGAAGCCATAGATTCGACATTGACACTCAAGCCGTTATGGAGATCTCCGGTAATGGACAGGCCGCTGGCGTTCCAGAATCTGGTTTTCTGACGAATGAGGTGACTGAACTCCGGCTTGATAAAGATGTTTATCATAATGGAGCCGTCTTTCTCAAGATGATAATCATCTACCTTGCCGATTTGTAAATTCTGGCTGTAGATATATGAGCCCCTTTGCAGGGAATAGAGGGTTTTGGTACTCAGGCCGATATGGAGGCCTGGGGTGTCATTTCCCATGGGAGGCGGAATGGACAGCCCTTTGAAATGCCTCTCTGATTCTGTTGATATCCCCATGCGTAAGGTGATGTAGGCACCGCTGACTAAGGTGTCTAAACCGGTGATTCTTCCCGCTGAGACCTCCGGTTTGACAACCCAAAACATGGTGTCTTTTACCAGCCCCTTCTGGGTTACTCTGTCCATCTCCACCTTGATATCAATACCGTCAAGATTTCGATCCATGGCCACGCTCCTGACTGTTCCCACTTGGATTCCTTTGTACATCACCTTGGTTTTACCGGCTGTGACCCCGGCGGCGGACTGAAAATGAACGGCTATCTCAATACCTGAATTTTGGTAACCGCTGATCAGCAGCCAGATACCGATACACAGGGCAAGCAGGGGGAGGAACCAGATTGGCGAAATAATAAGGCGTGGACGTAGGACAGCTTTTTCCATAGGGATTTGTAGAGAAACCTGAAGGGACTAATAAAGTTACAGAATCAGAGAGATCCTATCTTAAAGCCTAAGATACTTCTCCCGTCTTCCGGGTTTTCCGAAGCATATCGAAACCATTTTCTATCCAACGCTTCAATGGCTTTTTTCAGACTGCCGGTTTCCGCACATTTTTCAACGTGGAATTGAGGGTGTGCGTAGCGTCGTCTGAGCAGGGGTTCCAATTCCGAAAAATTCGCTCCTTCGTGGTACTTGACCAAAATTTCCGTAGTGACTTCTGCGGCAAGAGAACAGGCGATTTTATAGGATAATTTCACGGCATCGTTGTTTTGATCATGGTCTTTCGCCAACAGAGCGTGGTGCGGCAGAATAATATCGCCTTTTTTTTCCGCTTCCGAAACCGCTTTACGGAGATGATCTTCAATCGTGTCCTGATAAAACATCAATTCTCCGACCTTGCGATAATTTTTAAGGGATTTTTTCTTATCAAACGCAGCCTCTTTCAGCAGAATATAGGTGTCTATCGCACGCTTATCCTCCTTCAGTGTTGTTTTGACAAGGGGATCCAGCACATTATCCATGAAAAAATCATTTATCTTTTCCTGTACAAAATCAATATGGTCAGCAAGATACTTATAAGCGTCAGCGGATCCTTTTATTTTTTTAACCATGTCTATTTCGGAAAAAGTTCCAAAGAGAATGCGATAGAGCGCATCCGCATGTCCTTCCGTATTTACATCAGTATCATTGGGGTCATGAGGCAGTTCCTCGTCTGGACTCATTATATTATCTATGGAAAGATGCAGCAAAGTGTGAACAGTATCAATAGTGTCAAATCTGCCGGTGACAACAGGAGTTTTATCACCTTTGCCCGTTGTATCATCCGGGTGTTCCTTGCATAGAACAAAGGCGTTGAACGTGCCCGTCGCAGTTTTGTCAACTAAGTATTGAATCCTTTTGTTCCAAAAATCGGTGAGTAACTCCTTTTGCGCCATGCAGATCAAGAGCAGATCTGTATAATTACTGTGCGCATAAAAATCTTGGAGCGTATGGAGGCCGTGTCCTAAATTTTTTAAAGCCTGATAATCAGTAAGCCGATTCTGTTGTGTTTGCGCCTTGTCCTCATCCTGCGTTGCGTTAAACGCCTTTTTTACCCAGTCATTCAAAGTGTATTCAAAGGCTTCTATCGCCGTGGTGCTCATGAAGCCTCTTTCCTCATGTCCTTTTACTTCTAAAACTTCCCGATCATCCAATTCCTTCTTGTTATTTTTCGTTGTATATTGATCTGTTACATCAAAATGATCTAAGGGGTAATAGGCTCCAATCTCGACCGCTTCACCGGTGGTCACAGCAATGTTTCCTACTTGATCAACAGGTGCTTTAATAGGAAGCGGATCTGATATATCTCCCATATTCTGGCTGATATCCAACGCCTTTCTCGTACTTGTCCATTCCTCATTCCAAAGGGAGGCAAAAAGATTTTCCCAAGATTCTTTGAAGGTTTTATCATGCAGAATGAATTCAGGAATGACATAGGCCCCGTCACGTCTGCTCTGGTAGTGATCCGTTTTTTCCTTGTCGCCATCATCGCCACCAATTGCCAGATGCCTGAGTGCGGCTTCTTTTTTCTCAATATACCGTTTGAGCCACTCATCTTTAAAAATTTTATGAACCTTTTTTAAGAAGGCGAGCCAATATTCGACAATTCCCAATTTTTCAAGGTTCACGTCCGGGATGACTGTAAAAAATGCTGTGGCCTGACTCACATCCGTCAGCCAATTTCCCATCCATAGGGGATAATAGGTTGTGTCATAAGCGGCGGTTTTCTGTAATTCCGGGATTAAATCACGGCAACGTTTATAACCGCAATATAAAGCGGCTCTGTGTTTATCAATTTCCATAATAATGACCTGTCTTTCACTGCTCTTCTGTTTTGCACTTCACTTGTGATTCACTTATGAGGCGCTCTGAACGGTATCGTTTTCTTTTTTCTTCCGATACGTTTCCAATTCCATCAAAAGCCAGTCCTGTGTTTTTATCGGATTTTTATTACCGCATCGAACCATGTAATATCTCCCGCTCATGGTGCTTTTTGTGGCAGAGTATTCGATGAACTGCTCAGTATTTTCTATGTCGCCTTTAAAGTATTTGTATTTCTTTAAAATATGATTGACAATCTCTTTTCCTCGATGAGATTTTCCATTTCTTTTTACTGTGCATGATGAATTATTCACAAAATTCAACAAATGCGCCACTTCATTTTTTTGCGCCGGGGGAACATCAGCGTAGGCTGACCCCATAATTAGTATTATCAGTATTGATACGATGGGTAATATGCGTTTCATTGAACATGGGGGGTTTAATTTTTTGTAAAAAAAACTGTACAGAGCGTATAAAAAATTATACTATAAAGAGTGAGTAAAACGTCTGTCATTCATTGTGCATGAAAAGTGGACAGAACTGTAAGGAATACAAGAAAAAAAGGTGGAAAAATGAGTTTTCGTGAAGCTGTGAGCATTCTGATACTTAGTCCCATTTATTTTCGATTGACAGTCCCTCAACGCCTTGAATTGGTTAAAGATTACTGCCGGTCAATCAACAGCTTCAATCCTTCTTGACCTTCTTGAATTGCTTTTTTACCTTGTTTCACAAATTCAAAGCTGTTTTTCTTTGATGTTTCGCATAGGAGATAACCCCGGCGACAATCCGTTCGGCAATTGTTTGCAGGTATTTTTCATCCTTGAGTAATTTCGCCTCGTTTTTGTTGGTGATAAATGAAATTTCTGCCAGAATAGCGGGCATCTCCGCACCTATCAGCACGTAAAACGGTGCCTGCTTGACTCCCAGATCTTTGACCGGATATTTTTGTTCTTTGAGACCGTTCACCATATTGAGCTGAACAAATTCAGCAAGCTGAGATGATTCATTAATTTTTTCATTTTGCATCAGCTCCGCCAATATATCCTGCATTTCACTCATGTTATGGGTTGAAGTGGCATTTTCAAGGGCCGCAACCCGCATGGATTCTGTATGCGTGGCCAGATTCAAGTAAAAGGTCTCCACGCCTCTGACGGAATTTTCAGGATGCGCATTGACGTGTATAGAGAGGAAGAGATCCGCTTCCTTGGTGTTGGCCATAGCTGTCCGTTCCTCCAAAGAAAGAGAATCATCTCCTTCTCTGGTGAGGAATACCTCCAAATTATGCTTTTCCCGAAAAATTTTCCTAATTTTTTTCGCTACATTCAGAACAATCGTTTTTTCCTTCAGACCGAACCCCGTCGCCCCCGGATCTTTACCGCCATGACCAGGATCAATCACTATTCGTTGAACACCGAGTCCGAGCTGTTGGGCCAAAGTAAGGCCCGCTGTTTCCAGGGACGGCGGGATTGCGGCGACGGATGTGCTTATTTTCTTTTTCCTCAGAACTGGAAAAAGAGTTTTTACTAATTCTTTCACGGGTTCTTTTGTCGGCTCTTTTGTCAATTCGACAACCTGTTTGACACCTGCTGCGACAATGAGCTTAACAGGTGACGGAGTAACTTCATAAGGAGCCGAAACGGTGGTGGTGTCAACATTGGTAATACTGGCAAGAGTGGCAGCTGGTGTGACGACAGCCTGCCGAACAACCGGTTCAATAACCTGCTGAACAGTGGTTTCATAAATATACGGAGCTATTTTTTTCTTCGGAGCTCTGAAGGCCGCACCCTTCATACCGCGGACATCAACAACAATCCTAAACGGATCTTTAAGGCTAAACACTTTGTAGTCGAAAATGGATTCCAGATCGAAATACACCCGCACAGTTGTATTGTCCACTTGGCTCGCATAGATACGTTGCAGCAGGCCGTCTTTAATAGTGACCGAAGAACGATATTTCGGAGGTATATAGCTCCGCTTAAACTCTATGGATAAATGTTTCGGCGATCCGCTTGCTTGGTCAATCAGGCGGGCCTGATACATGACCGGTTCAGAGGCTGAAATAACCACCCGACTGTAATTGTCAGAAGACCAATATTGAATCGGCAATACGGTAACGGTGTTGGGTGTTGGCTCTTTTTTTTGTAACGGTTGTGCGGTGACGATTCCGGCAGTATCCGTTTTTTGTCCCAGCACTGGAGCTATTGGAGCTACTGGGGTTGGAACTGTTGGAGCTGACGGCGTAACCAATTTCGGTGTTGGTACTGTATTTTCAGTTTTCGCAATATTTTTTTGAGCAGAAACGGATGTTACATTTTTCAGAGGAGATAAAACAATCTTTGTCACGGAAACAGGCTTGGAGACAGGTTTGGAAACAGGCTTTTCCCGATTTTCTGTAGATGCAATCGGTTGAGGTTGCGCAACAGGTTGACTTATTTGAGGAGCGGGAAGAGAGCTGTCTTTTCGCACCAAGGCGGGAGCGACGAGAGGGGACGAATTTTTTATCTTTCTCTTGCTATTTATACTGTTCGTACTATTCGTATTATTTGAGCCGGTTATACCGCTTACAGACTTCGGGACTCGGGCCGATAAAACGTTAATCGTCGTTCGGATATTTGAGGGCACCTTCAGCGTATTGATAAGCTTCTGGAGTTGTTGTTCCGCTTGTGTTTTTTTTCTGCTGGAAGGATACGATTTAATCAGCGTATAATAGTACGTTGCGGCCTGTTTGGGATTTTTTCTTTCTTTCTCTTCAATTTGAGCGAGAGCATAGAGCGCATTGTCCGCTTTATTGCCATAAGGAAAAGAAACAAAAATATCTGTAAAAAAAGAGGTGGCTTTATCAAGATCAGCCGACACGCCGAAGCGTTTGTACATACTGCGATACATACGCGCTATAGTATATAAACAGGAGGCAGCTGTTTCGCTTTTTGTATTTATACGATAAATGCGGTGCAGATTATAGATGCCGGTCAGCCATTTTTCCCGTTTTTCGGCGAGAGCGGGAGTGCCTTTCAGCTTGTAATAATAATTGCTCGCTCTTTTGTATTGCGCTTCCGCACTGTCTTGGTGAGCGGACAAAGAGGACGTAGCGGTTGAGCCGGTGGACGGTAAACCTGTCAGCAACGCCAATATCAGGAAATTGAAAAAAATATTGTTGTAACGCCGGAAATTATTGTGAAAATGGCGGGCAAGGGACATGCGTTATCTAATAAAACAGAGCAGGGAGTCTTATAAATATTATAGATAATGAGGATTTGGAAGTAGACTTTCGGTGCGACCACATTTTCGCAGGTTTGTTTTGAACCGCCGCCCCATAGCCGCCAGAACAAACTTGTTCAATTATACTCCATTACTTTTAATTCGCAAACAGATTGTCAATAGATCGAAGAACCCGAAGAACGTTCGCCGTGTCGCAACTGTATGCGCACTTTGCCCCGCCAAGGAATGAGCATGGGAACCTGTTCACGGTAACGCAGGTATGCTTGACCAAATTCTTTGATTAATTTTTGCTCCTCCAGCAAAGCACCGATAACGAGATACAGACTGAGAATAATGCGAACAGGCAGGGTGGTGTCCGTAATAGGGCCGTTGGCCCAGAGAAGCGGTAAACCGGCACTGTACCAAGGATGGCGGACATAGCACAGGGCACCCTGACAGGAAAAAGTCGGAGCCGAATTTTTCAGCCCTTGGCGGTAATTACGCCATTGGCTGAATCCCATGAGCAGGCGGAGATCATACACTCTGTATCCGCCGTGGAACATGATAATGGCGTAAAGCAACAGTATTCCTTGCGCAATTCGCCACCCTCCCTGCCAGGAAAAAAGAACCTGACTCGGCAAGCTGTACTGATACAGGACAAGAGGAAGCAGAGTAACGAGAGAAAACAGACTGTAGGCGAGTCTGTAGGCTCCGTAAGCAAACCCGTCTCGACGGCGAAGAAATGCATTTATTTTGTCCGTAATCAGCAGACTGTGCAGGACGCACCAGCAGAGATAGAGAAGAACTAGGGAGATCATTCAGAACATGATCCGCTTGGGCGGTCCGGGTTTTTCTCTTCCGCTGACCATTCCGTTTCTGGGTCAATTTTTTTTTCTCCTTGTATTCTGCAACGATATTGTACAATTAAGCGGAATAAAAAAAAGTTGGCAAGATAAAAGGGAATATAAAAAATCAGCCCCCAGAGGAAGGCGTTACGCAAATTATCTCCTATCAATGCGGCGGTAAGAAAAGCTACGCCGCCCCAAATCGCAATTCCCCGGATAACTTGCGGATAGGCGGTGCGTATTGTGTACCACAGGTCAATAATACGGTAGAATGCGGCCAGAATCTGCACGGCAAGACACATTCCCAAAAGAAAGAGAATAATTTTGCCGCCAATTATCATGCCTTTTCCTCATCTGTTGTCTCATCTGTTGTATTCCCGTCCGTCCCGTTATCCGCTAAAATTCGCACACATCCCTGATCGCCGTCAATGTACAAACGGTCTCCGGTTCGGATGCGTTGTGTACAGCCAGCGACATCCACCACGCAGGGCAGGCCATATTCTCTGGCCACTGTTCCGGCATGGGAAAGATAACTCCCCACCTCCACGACCGCAGCCCCGGCTGTGAGAAAAAGCGGTGTCCACGTCGGGTCTGTGTACGGGGCTATTAAAATTTCACCGGACAGGAGTTCCGAATCTATAGAAGGATCTTGGATAACACGGGCATATCCCTCGTAACTGCCGGGAGATGCGGACTGACCGGGCAGGGATATGCTGTTTTTATCGGAACACGCATCCCGTTGCCGGGTATTTGGCTGGTCGTCAATACCTATGATACCTATGGCCTTCATGGGAAGTTTTCTGCCCGATCGAAGGTGCTCAAGGCGCCGTCGATGTATCCGCGCCTCTACATCCGGCCAACCCAACCTCCCCTGTTGCATTTGAACGGCTTCCGTCAGATGCAGAAAAAAAATATCGCCTGTGCATCTGAGACCACCCTGAGTCAGCAGTTCATGCTCAATGGCGAGCAGTTTTTTTCGCACCACCGCCAGAGCCATAGTGTAGTGACAACGGGAATTCTCTCTCAGCTTAATCAGGTATCTTGATCGTTTGGCGAAAAAATTGAGCAGGTGCCATCGAGGCCGGCAGAGGCGTTCAAAAGGACGTTTTTCAAGTTGTCGCCGCAACTTGATTTCAAGTTCATCTCGACTCCGTGAGGCTGTTTTTTCAGGCTCTGTCCGTTCTGTGTCTGAAAACAGATGATTTCGCAACATGCCGATAACCTGGGCCGGATTTTCCTCCCATCTGACAGATTGCAGTTCAAGTTCCTTTAAGGCCCGATGCCCATGTTTCTCCAAAAATTTTTCGAGAAGCTTTAGGAAATTGCAGGCTGCCGGTTCCTTCCTGATGGCTGGCAGCACCTGCCCGGCTGGCCATCGCAGGAGTAATTCCCGGACAGCGTTCTGTTTCCGCGCCTCAACAGCGAGTGCCTGGATTTCACGACCCATCTCCGCCGACTTCACCCCTTGTATCCCGGAACAAAGGGATGTCAGGGCATCAGGGGGAGCGTCGGGCAACCAGTGCCTAAGAAGCAATTTCAGAGGACCGAGGCAAAGGGTGTACCGTGCCGCCAAAATATTGACCCAAAGAGGCATATTGCCAATCGGATCAAAGAGCTTGGGAAGAAAACTAAGTCGTTGTATGCTTTTTATCGGATCACAGTCCGCATCTTCCTCCACCTCTCGGCATAAGCCCCTGTACCTGTCCATAAAATCATCCGGCATGGCACGGGTGCGAGCGAAGACGACCCCAAAGGTAAAATATCCGTAGAGCCAAGCTGACAGGAGAAAAGGCAATTTAAACAAAGAAAGTTTGCTGATCGGCAGGTTAATGTTGGAACTTAGGTCGTAGAGTAGATCAACTAATGCGTTATCAGATATCTTGAAAGGAAAAAGAGGGCGAATGTACTTGAGGTCAATGTAACCACGTCCTCGAATGAAACGAATAAAGGGAGAGGTGACGAGAGAAAGCAGGTCCGCAGTAAGCGGAGTGAACGGTTCGGTCAGATTTTCCGCCGCCGGTTTAAAGAGGACATACTTACCCGGAGGCACTTCAATGTTGTCTCCGCCTCCCATCGCCGTGACCGGACGGGATTGGAGTATATAAAATTTGTCGTCGGCAATAGCCCATTCCACATCCTGAGGACAGCCGAAATGTTTTTCAGCTTTGACCGCCCAGGTCGCCACAATTTTGAGAAGATCAGGACTCAAAGTTTCCTTCTGCTGCATGTCCGGCGGCACTTCCTCCAGTCGGGAGGCGGCTCCTGAGCGCAGATTGGCCGACACCATGAAGCGTTTTTCAGCAATCCGGCTTTCACGCAGCTTGAGGCTTCCGTGCTCAAGGATATACCGGTCAGGGGTGACCCTGCCGTCCACAATCGCCGCTCCCAGCCCCCAGGAAGATTCGGTGACGATTTCCCGAGTACCGGTGACAGGATTGGCTGTGAAGGTGATCCCGGCTACCTCAGCTCTTACCATTTCCTGGATTACCACTGCCATGGCCGAGGAATGCTCAATCCCACAGGCGTTTCGATAACTGACCGCCTCAACATTCCAAAGTGAGGCCCAGCAATATTGGATCATTCGCAAAAGATTGGCGCGTTCTACATAGTAATACGTCGCATGTTGGCCAGCGAAACTTGTGTCCTGCAAATCTTCGGTCGTCGCTGAACTCCGAACCGCGCAGACCATGTCATGGGATCCGCCCGTGACAAGATTTTTGTGGAAGGCGAGGATGTTCTCAGCCAGCTCACCGGGAAAACTGGCGTTGGTGATGGTGTTGCGGATGACGGCGCAGGATCGTTCAAGTTCATCCGGATCCGCAGTCCTGAGCAGATGCAGCACTTTCTGTAAGCGGAGAGCGGTGAAAAAGATTGTGTACGCCTCAGCCGTGACCACAAAGCCCGGCGGAACCGGAAAACCTTTGCTGGTCAGTTCACCCAGATTCGCTCCTTTCCCCCCGACTTCGTTGATATCATCTTGACGAATGGCGGTGAATTTTCTGATGTATTGGCTCGTCATTGAGATAAAGATCCCGCCCGCTCAGCTTGTCGTGATCCGTGATTATTTATTTAATATGCGGAAATGCTACCACGTTCCGTGGACGCATCAATTTTTTTTTGCTGTCTATCCCGCTATATATACAGGGCTATTTTTTACAACAAAAGTCCTTAAGCGCACTTCAGTCATTTACCTGTATATCCTGAAAGATATGGTAGGGCATTCTTCTTTATTCCGCAATCTTTTTCATTAATCTGCTCTCAACATGGCCTTCCTCTCTATCGGGTACGGGGTTATTGGGTTAATTATTTTTTCCCACTTCCCTTCGCCGCTCGTGTGGTCGTGCAATTGTACAAGGTTTAGGCATACCCGGTTTTCAAAGACATCTTAAGTATTCACTTGGCTCTTTAAAAAACCGCTCTTTGATGATATCATGTCATTAATTGAAGTTTATTTTTAATAAAATCAGTCTCACTTTATTTATGTGAATAACTATGAAAAAAACGTTTAAGTTGACCCATCCAAAGATCAAACTGCCAAGGCTTGTTGAAGCCATCAAATATGAGGTTAAGAAATATATAAAAAGAGAGCGGAGAAAAACGCTCCCTCAAGATGTCGATTTTTGGGATTTTGACTGTCGGTTCGGTGTTGATGAAGCAACGAGTGAAGTTATTCATCTTTCTGAAATTAACAAATACATTTCTCAGGCCGAAGCAAAACAGCTCGAATCTTTTTATTTGGAAATTCTGGTCAAGCCGGGGCATCGAAACAAAAAGCCCATTGAGTAAGTAGTAAGTCAGAGCAAAAAGAGAGAAGGGAATACAGGCAACATTCAAAAAAATCAGAACTATAAAGAGTAGCATGAAAAATATTTTCTTGACCCGATGTACCCTCCTGCTCATCCACAGCCCGGCTGGCGCCGCTGATAAAATCACTGCAACGATTGCATAGTGGTTCAACTAGCTGGGACGGCAGAGCCTTCAGCTACCCGGATGGCGAGCCAGAAATCAGCATCCAAAAAATCACCATTCAGACTGATGGCGAAGAAATCGTCCTGCCTGTTCACTGCCATCCGATTCCGATGGCCGGTTATGTGCTAAAAGGCAGCGTTCGAGTAATGCCGAGGAGGCTTTGTTTGAGGTCTCCAATACTTGGCATCACGGCACAGTCACGGAGGATACCGAGCTGCTTGTTTTTTATATCGGAAAAAAAGGAATGTCTAATACTTTAAAAGAGGGAGATACTTCTTCATTAGCAGCAGGGTGCAAGTAACTCCATGCCTAATCTTCTCACTATGCAACACTATGCCATGAAAAAAATATCCCTTCTATTTATCGCCATTTTGATTCTTTCAGGTTGTGCTTGCGTCCAACCAAATCAAATAACCAATTTTGAGGAATGTGTCGCGGCTGGAAATTCCGTTATGGAGTCCTATCCACGGCAATGCCGTGCTGACGGCCAAACCTTTGTTGAAGAGCTCAAATAGTCCGGCCAGTATCGCCTTAAATGATTAATACAAATGAACTTAACCTCAAGGGGCAATGAAGAAAACGGTCGCAGGTGGAACACTGTCAATCCTTGAAACACAGTTCCTCCACCCTACGAATCAAGTTTGTTGAGTGAATGCTGGTAGCTCAAAATATCTGATAGCATAAAAATCTCAAAAGACCGATCAAGGGTGTATATATAGCTGTTCTTGAACAGAAAGGTAGAGGCTCTATCTCGCAACACAATTAAATATTCTTAAGTAGATATTATGCCGAAAAGTAAGAAAAAATTTAAAAGCACCCCAAAAAGATTTCAGCCTAAGGGTCTTTCTATTCTCTATGAAGATCATGATATTCTGGTTGTGGATAAGATGAGTGGCCTTTTAACAGTGAGTACTCAGAAAGTCAGAGAAAATACAGCTTATTATATATTAAATACGTACGTTAGAAAAGGAATTCAGAAATCAAAAAACCGGGTGTTTATTGTGCATCGTTTGGATAGAGATACTTCGGGGACGATTATTTTTGCTAAAAATGAAATTGCCAAACGTTATCTTCAGGATGAGTGGCATGGATTTACAAAAAAATACTATGCAGTAGTTCAGGGTACGTTACCAGAGAAGGAAGGCATAATCACTTCATATCTTGTGGAAAATCGTGCTCATAAAATGTATTCTGTTAATGATCCTGAAAAAGGCAAGCTTGCGAAGACCGGGTTTAAAGTTCTGAAAGCATCCAAAAAGTATAGTCTGCTTGAAATAAATTTGCTTACAGGGAGGAAAAATCAGATCCGGGTCCATTTTTCGGAAAAAGGTTTTCCAGTTGCTGGAGATAAAATATATGGGGAAAACGACAAAGGCATTAAGAGACTTGCACTTCATGCGGCCTCTTTAACCATATTACATCCTGATACAAAAGAAAAAATGACCTTTGAGGCAACGGTTCCTGCTTATTTTGAATCACTTGTAAATAGTTAACAACAAATAAGAAATATACAGGGAGTTCGAGCCAAAATATTTTACTGTTTCGTTAGCCTTCATTATAAACCATCCTAAGGAGATAGTATGCATCGTATAAAATTGTTGCTGATTGCCGTTGTTATCGGGGTTGCCGGTTGTGCCCCTGTTGATCGATATCCGCAAAAGGCATTAATAGAGCCGAAACAGGTGGTTTCGGCCATTGAAAGAGAAAAAGAGCTGACTGAGCGGGAAGGTGTTGCCATACCTGATGGTGAGCAGTGGTTTGAGGTTATTCAACGACGATCACCGATTATCCTTTCTGCTCCTCATTCCACACGTCCGCTTCGGGAAGGGAAACGGCGTTTTTCCGACGGTGGAGGGACCGCCGCATTGGCTTTGGCATTAGGCGAACTCACAGATGCTACAGTGATCTACACAACATATGAAGGCCCTTCCGATCCGAATTATTACGATGATAACGCCTACAAGGAGGCCCTGGCCCATTTGATTCAGGAGAAAAAGCCCTTGCTCGTTCTGGATTTTCACGGCAGTCATCCGTATAGATCGTATGATATTGATATTGGAACAATGAACGGGGCCTCTCTGCTTGGTAATGAAGATCTCCTGTTCAGCCTTATGCGTCATCTGAATGATGAAGGTATTTTTTCTGTCTCCTATAATCGGTTTGGAGGGTCAAAGCAGGATACTGTCACCAAGTTTATCAGTGAAAAGGGCGTACCAGCTTTGCAGCTGGAAATTAACGCGACCTATGTCATGCCTTCTGCGGGAAATATTGAGGCGCAGAGATTTTCTCGGTTGTTACAAGGATTGGCAAGATATGTTGATGATTTTCTTGCGAAGCAGGGAGTTGAGCGAGTTCGTGAGAAGTGAACTTTGTTGCGGCAGTCGGACATTAACGAGAGAATTAATCCTTTAAAAATGTTGCGATCAATTGGAGCAACCCCAGGGTTACCGCACCAATATTAACAAAACCTTCCGTCGCATCCCAACATTGCCGAACGGTTATCAGATTTCCAGACTGATGACCGCTGTTAACTCGCTGCTTATCTTGAATAACTTGTAAAGGGTTAACAATAAATGATATTTAATTTTATCTTACCCCCCCTTTGCTCCCAGCTTTAGATTAACACTTTGCTCATTACAGGTAATTACGATTGAATCGTAATGTGTAATGGCCGCAACAATGCGGTCGAAGAGAGGTGTTAATCCATTAAAATTAAGTGTTTTTTTTCGTGCATTGATAATATGTTTAGCAAAAGCATCTTT
>RCNA010000056.1_pt1 | contig 14196 bp, 11 predicted proteins | sample 2041331 | NCBI WGS metagenome assembly RCNA01 (sample SAMN09708233, study PRJNA481090) | Marine sediment metagenome, whole genome shotgun sequencing project. | reverse complement strand
CATCCTCTATCATCTCGACTCGCCGATATGTTCTTTGCAGATCCCTGAAACGCCTGAGCTTTATGGCCATGTAACCAGCGCCGGGACACCATACTCCAAGCTTACGCTTGTGCACGGTTCTGATTGTCTTGCCTCAACATTATATCAGGACTGTCTCTATCGCGGTGCTGCTGAACAGTGTCATTTTTGCGGTATTGGGCTTTCTCTCGCAGACGGCAATACGATTCTTTATAAACAACCAGCTGAGCTTGCTGAAGTAGCTCAATATGCGGCCCGGACATCGCAGGCCGCCCATGTTACTTTGACCAGCGGCAGCAGGGAGGATGAACAGGCTGCAACTGCGCACTTGGCAGAGTGTGTGCGTATGATCAAGCAGCATTCAGGTTTGCCGGTTCATATACAGGTGTGCCCACCAGAATCGACTGATGTCCTCAAAACCCTGCATGCCGCCGGGGCTGATACTGTGGGATTGCACATTGAGACATTTTGCATGGAAACCCTGAAGCGCGTTGCACCGGCCAAAGCCGCTTACGGGCTTGAGCGTTATTACTCAGGCTGGCAGCAGGCAGTGGAACTGTTTGGTAAAAATCAGGTAAGCAGTTTTTTGATTGCCGGTCTGGGAGAGTCTGCTGAAAGTTTGATAGATGGTGCTCGACAGCTGTGCCGGATGGGGGTGTACCCGTATGTGCTGCCGCTGCGACCCGTTCCCGGCACACCGCTGGGTAACCAGCGCCCACCCGCAGCGTCTGCTATGGTGGAGCTGTACAGTGCCGTTGCAGTTTTATTGAAGGAGTATGGGATGACCTCGAAGGCGGTACGTGCCGGTTGCGTTCGCTGCGGTGCGTGTTCATGTTTGAGTCTGTTTGAGGATGACGGGCCATGAGGTCACTGTACTGTCGTGAGGTTGCAGGTCATGGTGAACGTGAAACCTGTTTCGCGATTCGCAGGAAGGTATTTGTCGAAGAGCAGAAAATTTTTGAGACCGATGACCGTGATGAGCATGATGAGCATGCGATTCACTACGCGGCCCTGCGGCACGATGAAATTATCGGGACTGTGCGCATATATCGTGATTGTGACGGGATATGGTGGGGCGGACGCCTTGCGGTGCTGAAGAGATACCGCGGCAGGGCGGGGCGCCTGCTCATACAGGCCTGCGTTGAGCGTGTGCGGCGTGAAGGCGCCACGCATTTTCGGGCGTTTATTCAACAGGATAATATTGTTTTTTTTAAAACGCTGAACTGGGTTGCAATCGGAGCATCAACGCTAATCTGTAACCGGCCTCATCAGTTAATGGAGGCGGTACTGTAACGGTAACAGGGAGAACATAATGCTGAGAGAGATTATACAACAGATTCGCACCTATCCGGGGCTTACCCGTAAGCGCGATATCTATCGCGTAACCAATATTTTGCAGACGGTTACAGATTTCGGAGAGACAGTCGCTGATTTAGGAGAAGACGCTGCAGCGATAGCGTATAACGGCGAATATCTTTTACTGGCCGTTGACGGTATCTGGTCCGGCTTGATTGAAGCCAACCCGTACGGGGCCGGCAAAGCAGCGGTCATGGCCAGTGTTAATGACATTTATGCTATGGGTGGGCGTCCACTGGCTATGGTCAATGTGATCGGGGCGTCGACGGATGGGAATCTCGATGATATCGTCAGGGGTATTCGTAAAGGGTGTGAGAAATTCAGGGTTCCGATGGTGGGCGGTCATCTGCATCCGGATACCGCTGAAGAGCAACTTTCCGTGGCTATCCTGGGCAAAGCCCAGCGACTGCTGCGCAGTAATAATGCTGCGCCGGGCCAGGATATTATTTTTGCGGTAGATATGGACGGCAAAGGTTATCAGTGCAAACCGGTTTTGTCCTGGGACACCAACTCTGGAAAAAAAACGCCGCAGGTTTTGGAACGTTTGGAACTGCTCCCGCAGCTTGCTGAGAAGCAGCTTTGTTCCACAGCTAAAGATGTCAGCAATGCCGGTTTGCTTGGTACAATTGCGCTTATGATGGAAACGTCTGAGACCGGCGCTCATATAAATATAGACCGTATTCCCAAGCCGGAATCATTTAGCCTGATCGACTGGCTGAAAGCTTTTTTAAGTTATGGTTTTGTATTGTGTGTCGATAAAAAGACAAGCGCAGAGGTGCTTGCTATGTTTGCATCCAAAAACATTACGGCTGCTGTGATCGGTACGGTAATGCAGGAGCGAACCTATACACTTGAGTATCAGGGCAAGCGCGATATGCTGTTTGACCTTAACAAGGAAGCTATTACCGGCATTGTGCAGGACTATGGATTGCAGAACCTGTAGTTTTTCGGTTTGGTACCCAAACCTCGCCGGTCAAGGGTTGTTTTGGCGTAGAATAAAAGGCTGTGTTTGAGATGGGTCTGCCGATAGAAGCAAGCACGGGGGCAGGATGTTTTCGTTAGGTTTTAAAAAGTGTAGTCTTATCAAAATTTCAATAAAAAGTTTATAAAATCACATGCAAGGAGTATTGCTATGTACTGTACAACGTGTGAGCTTGAAATCAAAGGAGATGATAAGGATACCTGTCCGGTGTGTGGTGCGCCGCTGACCGATAGTCATGCAGACGACAGCGCGTTGATCAACCAGGGCCAGCAGGAGCAGCCAGCTTCTGATGAAATTTTTAAGGATCCCACTAGTTCTGAAGGGCCTGACTCTGGGACATCACCAGCTGGCATTGCAGAGGAAGAAGCATTTGTACTGAAGGATTATGAGCCTGATTTTGCGAGCACAGATGGGCCATCGGCCTCATCCGGCGGCAGTGAAGAGCCTCAATTGTTTGAACAGCCCGATGTGCAGCAGGAGGTGAATGCACAACCCCTGATGACTGAATCTGTGCAGGGTGATTCCGGTTCAGTAGATGATGCGCTTGATTCAATCAGGGAGAGCATTGCCACGTCTGAAAGCCCGGTTGAAGAACAGCCGGCTGCAGGTGGAGAGCCGGTTGGTCCCGATGATGATTTTGCATTTTTTGATAGTTTTGATAAGGATACTTCAACTGATTCACCTGCAGAGAACACAGCAGATGAGAGTGCGCCGATTTCATGGGGTTATGATGAAGCCGCAGCCGCAGTTGCCATGCCGGACGCACCGGAGCGCAAGCGAAGCCCGGTTTTTAAGATTGCCTTGATTGTTGTTTTCTTCGTTGTTGGCGGATACTATTTTTTTACGGTAACCTCAGATAGTGATGCACCCTTAGTTAGAGGAACTTCTGAAGCTGTTGTTACTACTGAGCCTGTGATTGAAGATGAGGTGGAAATTGTTGAATCATCTTCTGAAGCGGAATCCGATATTCCGGCTGTACCTGGAGAGGCTGAAAGCGTTGTATTTTCTGAAGTGGCTGCCGCCGGTGAGGGTGAAGCTGTAAAGCCATCTACAGAGGCGGAACCTGAAGCACCGGTTGCATCTGAATCTGTGACCGCACCGTTTTTTACGGTTCATGTCGGTTCTTATCGTAAGCGTGCTTCGGCTGCATCAGAGGTTGCCCGCATTAAGGCGAAAGGCTACGATGCTTTTATTGAGCATGTTGACCTCGGAAAGAAAGGGGTCTGGTATCGTGTTAAAGTTGGACGATTTAAAATCAGGGCCGAAGCAGAACAGCTGCAGGAAAAAATTAAAAAAATTCCTGTGACCGACACTATGGTAGTTACGCAGCGTACAAATTAAGCCGGGGTGACCTGGCGTGGCTGTGGTCGCAATTAAATGTTCACGACTCTATTTGAGAGACGGGGCATCACGGCTGCGCACATCTTCGATCTGGCGGCAAAATCCCGCCGGGTAAATTTTTGAATATATCAGGTTGATTGTATGAACCCAGTGCTTCCGTGGATTAAACGGCAGACCAGTAATCCCCAAGTTGTAATCCTTGCGGGAATTTTGCTGGCATGTTTTCTGGTCATGTATTTTTTGGGCCGAATGCTTGTGCCGCTATTGATCGGTCTGGTTATTGCCTATATGCTTGAAGGTGTGATTCGCACAATGGCACGCACCGGATTGCCACGGAACGTGCTGGTTGTTACAGTCTTTACCCTGTTTATGACATCACTTATACTGGCTTTTTTCCTGCTGATACCGCTCTTGCTCAAACAGGTAACTCAGTTCGTACAGCAGATTCCGGATATGCTTGCCCAGGCCCAGGTGATGCTGACACAGCTGCCTGAAAAATATCCGCGCTATGTGTCCCCATCGCAGGTGGACGAACTGCTTGTTGGATTGCGTACCGAGCTTGTTGCCTTTGGGCAGACCTTTATAGCTAATACAGTTTCTTCCCTGATCAGGCTGTTGACCCTGGTGGTGTATTTTGTGCTCGTTCCGATGCTGGTTTTTTTCTTTCTCAAGGATAAGGACAAAATCATAGATTGGATCACCGGTTTTCTACCTAAGGAACGCAGTTTGAGCGTTCAGGTGTGGCTTGATGCCGATCGTCAGATTGGTAACTATATTAGGGGAAAAGTCTGGGAGATACTTATTGTCTGGTCCGCTACCTATGTTGCTTTCATTTTTTTCAAACTACCCTATGCCATGCTGCTCAGTCTTGTGGTTGGTCTTTCGGTTGTTGTTCCCTATGTCGGCGCAGCTGTTGTGACCCTGCCGGTCATTATGGTGGCCTATTTCCATTTCGGTCTCAGCCCGACTTTCTTTTATGTGACCGGCGCTTATGCCTTTATCCAGCTTCTGGACGGCAATTTGCTGGTTCCGCTCCTTTTTGCCGAAGTTGTCAACCTTCATCCGGTTGCTACAATTGCCGCCCTGTGCGTATTTGGCGGATTATGGGGGTTTTGGGGCGTGTTTTTCGCAATTCCCCTGGCCACTCTTGTGCAGGCTGTCCTTACTGCCTGGCCGCGCGGCAAAGCCCATGATGATCAGCCGAATCCTGTCTAAAACTAACCGGTTGCCGCTGCGCTCTACACGCATGTTTTCCATACCAGAGACTTTCTATTTTTCCTACCATTCCTGCGGATTTATTCAGCCCGGTAAGTAGTTAGTAGGCTAAAGATTATCCTTGACTTTTCCCCTGAATTTATTTAATCTTTTCCCTCTTAATGTAGCTTTGCAATACGGCTATACCGTAAAGCGCATTTGAACAACACTTCTATCAGCCGGCGGGAGCAAGAAGCTGGACTGTTGGGGATTAAAAAAACTTTTATTTGGCAAAAACCGGGAACCAATATTTCTTATTTTCATGTGGAGAAGAATATGAGTTCAGCAGAAGTAACAACCGTTCAGAGTATTGTAGAGGCCCTCGCAGGAGTCGTTGGGAGTGAAAATGTCCATACCGACATCGAGATCCTGAAGAGTTACTCATGCGACACCAGCCTGATGCCTGCTCGCATGCCTGATATTGTCGTTAGGGTCATGACTCGTGACGAGATCATGGGAGTTATTAAATTTGCCAATGCCAACAGTCTTCCGATCGTGCCGCGCAGCTCCGGAACAGGTACCTACGGATCCGGTATCCCGTTGGAAGGCGGCATAATCCTTGATCTTTCCAGGATGAAGCGCATACCACGCGTTGATACGCGTAACCGCTGGGCGCTGCTTGAGGCGGGTGTTACCTTTGGAGAGTTGAAAGAAGAACTCGACAAGCAGGGTATGCAGTGTCTGAATACGCTCCTTCCGCGCAAAGATAAGTCAATTATCACCAGCGTGCTGGAGCGTGAGCCGGTACTGACCTGTAAGACCGAATGTGACGAGCCGTTCCGCACTGCTGAGCTTGTATTTGGAACCGGTGAGATGATGCGCACCGGCGCAATGTCAGTTGACTCTATGGTCCCTGAAGATATGCCCGATAAGACGCATTCTGATTTGTGCGGATGCGGTGGCCCCGGCATTGACTGGTGGCGTCTGCTGACCGGTTGTCAGGGTACCTTTGGTGTTGTCAACATTATGAACGTCAAGATTTTCCATAAGCCGCTGCAGCAGAAAATCGTATTCCTGCCGTTTGACAAGATTGAAGATGCAATTATGCCGATGTATACCATTCAGCGTCGTGAGATCGGTCATGAGTGTTTTCTGCTGAACGGCATGGATCTGGCGGCAATTCTGGCTGAAGAAGGGCAGGACATTGTTGCTCTGGCTCAGGAGCTGCCCAATTTTGCAATTGTGCTGAACCTCTGGGGCGGCCAGTTCTTTCCGGACGACCGTATTGCCTACGAAGAAAACGCAATTACCGATATCTGTGATCAGTATCACTGCAACTCTACCGAAGGCCTCTCTGCTGTGCAGGATGCCAATGTTAAACTGCAGGGCATGCTGAACGGTCCTTGGGAAGGCGACGTATACTGGAAAGACCGTCAGAAGGGCGCTTGCCTTGAGATCGTATTCCAGAACGGTCTTGATAAGGTTTCGGCCCTGTGGAACACCTTCACCAAGCTGGCCGGTGAATATGGCATTGATACCCGCGAGTTGGGAATGTACATTCAGCCGCGTCAGCGCTGCCGTGTGTGCCATGTTGAGTTTCATATTCCCTGTGATCCGGAAGGTGCAGATATTGATAACGTGAAAGCTTTTCAGCGCAAGGCTGCAGAGATCCTGATTAATGAGGGTGCTTTTTTCTACCGTCCCTACTATGACTGGGCCGACATGATCTATGCCCGCGCAGGATACACGTTTGAGGTCATTAAGAAACTTAAAAACATTATTGACCCGAACCATACGCTGAACCCGGGCAAGATTCTGTTATAAAAAAAGTGTGACTCTATAAGAAAAAAAACGGCTGATATACCTATACAGCATGAAGGAGGAACAATGGCTTTTTCGGAAATAGCATTTAAGGCACTGCAGGATGTTGTTGGTGAGGAAAATATAACAATTGATACTGTGGTGTGCCAGGCGTACTCACGGGTGCAGTGGACCGCTGATGGTTGCGTGCAGCGCTCGCAGCTCGGTACCGGCATGCGCCCTGACTGTGTGGTGCTACCACGCTCCGCTCAAGAGATTCAGGCTATTATCAAGCTTGCCAACCGCTATGATTTTATATTTATCCCGCGCGGAACCGGCATGATCAACAGCGCCTTGCCCAACCCGACCCAGCGCGCCATAGGCAAGGCAATTGTGATTATCGATCCCAAGAACATGGACAAAATTATAAAAATTGACAAGAATAACATGTACATGGTCATCGAGCCCTACGTTAACTTCGCAGCATGCCAGGCAGAGGCCATGAAGGTCGGCTGTACGGTTGCAATTGCACCTGCAGGCGCCCAGATATCCGCTCTGGCAAATATCCAGTGGCACGGAGCGTATGGCAATTCCTGGGTTTCAGGTCTTGGCTCGAACCAGTTGCTTTCTTTTGAAGTCGTGCTGCCAGACGGTGAAATCCTGAAAAGCGGCAACATTGCTCAGGAAGGTGCTGAGGAAGACTGGGTTTGGAACGACGGCCCCGGACCCGACCTGCGCGGATTTTTCCGCGGTGCCCAGTTCGGCCATGCCGGCGGTATGGGTATGGTAACTAAGATTTCCATGCGTTTGTTTCCGTGGCCCGGTCCTTCAGTGTTCCCGACTCAGGGTGATGCTGTTGAGAAAGAATCACACTTCCCGAAAGACAAAGTACGCTGGTACATGATTGACTTCCCGCAAGAGATGCAGGCGTATCCTGAGTTCGAGGAAAAGCAGTTGCGCTGGGCCTGTGATCTGCAGTATCAGATCGCAAAAGCCGAGCTGGCTATTATTGTGCAGCACAACGCCAAGCAGTTTATGTTGACCTGGGCTGCTCGCAGCAAAGAGGAGTTCCACCAGGGCGCCAAGGATGACTTCTACCCGCACGGTTACACCATTGTTGCTAATGCCGCAATTTGTTCGGTTGAGCAGCTTGACTATGAAGAGAAAGTTTTGAAACATATCGTTGAAGAAATGGGCGGTTCATTTCTCTCTGAAGACTCAGCTGATCCTCTGGATCGAGAGCGCTATATTAAATGGATGCGCATTACCAATGACTGGATCCGCGTCGGGCATTCCATGCGTTTGTCACGGCCGAGTGACTGTTTCCACCAAGGTACTGCATGTGTTGACTCTATTGACACCGTTACCGATGAAATTCTGCGTGCCAATGTTGAGCAGCGCAAGATGCGCGAAGAGGGCCTCGGAGACAATCTGCTGCCTATCAGTTTGCATGGTGGCTGGATCAGCCCGCTGGAGAAGGGCTACGGCGCGCTGATGACCACAGATCTGTGGCCGGAGCAGGAACCTGAAAAAGCTGCTCAGGCAATTCAGTTTTTGCTCGGATCGCTTAAAGGTATGCTGGCTTCGAAGAGCGCTGGTGCAGCTGTGTGTCTGCTTGGACCGGCATATGATCTGCTTGGGCCGCAGTTCTTCAATGTGCATCTGATAGTAAAAGAGTTGAAGAAGCAGTTTGATCCGAAGAATATCTCCAACCCGCCGTATGCAACGACGCCTGATGTCATAGCGCCCGAGTTGCTGGCTGAGATGACGAAGGTACTGTAGTAATTATAAAAAGGATTTTTTAAGAACTTTTTTATTAATGAAAGGATGAAACATGGCTGAGAATAAAGCCCCTGAAGAAAACACTGAAGGCACCATCGAAAAGATGATGCAGTTTAAGCCGTTTAAGCACTTTGATAGTCACGGCCACGCCGGGCTGGAGAAGATAGGTATTGCCGACCGTCCTGGTTGTCAGGATTTCTGGTGCGGCAACTCCGTAGTTGCCCGAACCATGATGGGAGCACGCGCCGCAATGGGAGACCCGAATCCCTTTGCCGTAATTGAAAAGGCTGAGGACTGTCCGCCCCTGACCCCTGAAGTGTTTGTTGAGAGCATGGATCAGGCCAACATTGAGGGAATGTGCCTGCAGTGTATTCACGGCGTGACCGACCCATTTCCTGGTAACCCGGACGGCTGGAAATGGTACGTGCCGAACGAATATGTGAAAGAAAAATTTATTGACGCGCATCCCGGTCGTTTCACTGCGGTCGGCGGCGTGCATACTCGTTATGGTGTTGAGGCTGCTCTTGATATGGTTCAGTCCGCTTATGATTGCGGCTTTCCGGGTTTGAAGTTTCACACTGCTACATCCGGCTATCCGAACCAGAAAGAGATGTATCCGGTATACGAGAAGTGTGTTGAACTGGGGCTGCATGTGCAGTTTCATACCGGCTGTGAAGAGCTGCCCGGAACGCGCGCCAAGTACCAGTCTCCTTTGTATCTTGATGACGTGGGCATGGACTTTCCTGAATTGAAGATCCTGCAGCTTCATTGCGGAATTTTTAACAACATGGAAATGGGCCTGTGGAACGTGATGAAGCATGAGAATATGTATACAGATATTGTTATTCCCATGCCGACCCTGATGCGTTTCAGTCAGTATTTTGACATGGATCATATCCGGTTCCTTGAGTTCTTTATGCCCGATAAGGTCTTCTACGGCACTGACTATCCCATGACGCTGCCTTTTTACAAGGCCATGCTGGATAACATTATGTTGATGCCGATTCAGCAGGAATTTAAGCAAAAGCTTACCGGTGATAATTTCCGCAAATTTATCAACTGGGAAAGCAAGTAGCCGACAGTCGGCAGGAAGTACACAGGGCATGATCTCTACGTGTTACACGAGAGCAAGGAAAACGATTAAATAGTTCAAACAAATGGGGAGTTCAACCGTCAAGGACGAACCCCCCATTTTTTTTAAATCTCATAAAGCAGTTTATAGGAAACTAGCGAGACTAAAGGTAATTTAACAAGGGGGTTTTTATGGAAGCTACATTAAGAAAGTGGGAAGCTGCAATGCAGACGGACCCTGCGCTTAAGGATCGGCTGCAGCGTTTGAATCCCGAAGGCTACCCGGCCACGAAACGCGGTGACCTTGTCGCATTGGCGATCAAGGGCGATAAGAAACCTGTGGTTGTGAGCTGGGATGGCAGTAAAATTCAGGTCGAACGCAAAAAGCCCAAGAGTCCTTTCCTGGCGTGGTCCATTGATGCCAAGATGTTCAAAGAAATTTTCCTTTCAGGGAAATTTCCTCCGGTACTCGTGGCAATGAACAATGACCAGAAGAACATTAAGGCTCAGTGCGATCATCACAACGCATCGCTTTGCCTGAGCTGTATGGTAATTCTTCAGGATGTCACGGAAGGAGGTGGCAAGAGATGAAAAGCTTATTTACCGATTTTGAACCAAAAAAAATCCTAAAGCCTAAGAGCGCCGCTGAGGTTCAGGAGATTATCAAGAAGGCCAATAAGGATAAGACTCCGCTTGTGCCTACCAGCTCCGGCACCAATATGCAGGATACGCATTTGCCGACTGTAAAGAATGCGATTTCGCTCGATCTTTCCGGCCTCAAGGGAATTTACTTTGATTCTCTGAACCGTAACGTTGTTGTTGGGCCCGGTGTGACCTTTGCTGATATTAAAAAGGATTGCAAGAAAGCAGGGCTGCGTACACTGACCGCAATCGACGTACCTGAAACAGGCTCTATCCTGAGTTCATATCTTGAAATGATGCCGCTGTATGGTTGGCCCAAATACCATCCTTGGGAAATGTTGACCATGGAAGGTTACCGCGCAGACGGACATCGGTTTGCTACGGGCCAGATGGCCATGAAGCAGGATCGTCCCGATAAGTATTCCTGGGGTGCATCGTTTGCACAGGTTGCTCGCCTGTATTGTATGGCGCAGGGTACCCTTGGCGTCATTACCAAGGTTGCCGTAACGCTCAAAACCGCCATGGCTAAAGCGGAAGTGCTGTTCTATGGCTGCCGCAACAGTAAGCAGGCCACAGCCGCACTCAAGGCTTTCCAGACTACGGAAGAGCCACATGAAATCTTTGCAGTTAATAAAACCTATCTTGCTGAGCTGCTGGGCGGCAAAGCCTCCAAGGACATGGCTCCCTGGACGGTTGTGCTGGTAAATCGTGGTAAAGACCAGGGCGAGATCGATTTCAAGCGCAAAGATGCACAGGCAATCGCTAAAGCTTTGGGCGGCAAGATTTCTGGTGGTATCAAGGGTGCTGTTGGCGCTGCTGATGCTATCCTGGCGGAGATCGCCAATCCGAGCGGTGCCGCATTGCATGCGACAAAGCGCGACTGGGCTCCTGTCGTGACCATTGCAACCGCGAAACAGGTGGATGCCTGTTCGGGGCTGATTCCAAAAAACTCTGGTCAGATCCTGATGCCGCTGCAGGCCGGTGGTTGTTTCTACTGGCAGCCTGACCTTCGCTATCGCGAGAGTGAGATTGCCACGACCAGGAAGCAGTATATCGATATCAGCGCTAAAATGATTAAGGCCGGTGTTCTGTTTCCGCGTCCCTCGGCCCTTATCGCCGATAAGGTTGCCAAACAGTTTGCTGGTAATTTTAAAGTGCTTCGGTCCATCAAAAAGGCCGTTGATCCTAAAAATATCATGAACCCGGGTAAACTGGGTCTGTAAGAGGAGGTGATTGCCTTGACGAAAGAAGAACTGCTAGAAAAAGCATTATGCTGTAACAGATGCGGGACATGTCGTGGCGTCGTCCAGGATGAAGTTCCAGATATCGCATTTTCAACCCAATGCCAGCCAGGCATGACCCTGTTTGGGGCTCACGAACCCTCAGGCCGTATGTACTTGGCTCGAGGCATTGCCCAGGGTGATTTGAAATGGAATGAAGATCTCGCGAAGATTTTGTATGCCTGTACGATGTGCGGTTATTGTGATGATTTTTGCCAGCGCGGCTATCGTCACACGCCCGCCAACGAGATTCTTGCGGAACTGCGCGCAACCATTCCTGATAGACTGAAACCAAAAGCAATCAAGAACGCAATCAACACGCTGAGCATTCCTAAAGCGACCAAGTTGAAAGTTCTTGAGAACTACGGTGTTGCAGATGTGGCCGGAAAGGCAGCTACCATTCTGTTCGGCGACAATACGCTGCTCAGTAACGCTGCCAAGCTTGAAGAGATTGGCTATATTATCAAGAAAAGTGGTAAAAAGGTTTCCTGCTTCATATCGGAGCCGTTGCCGCCTGTCAATGCAGCACTGGTTTCTGGTGGTTTCCGCAAAGAGCTCGCAGCAGCAATGGCCGAGATCGATGCCAAGCTTGATGCCGCCGGCGTAAAGAAAGTTATCGTTTACAATCCGGAAAGCCTTTCTGTTCTGAAAAGCCAGAGTAAAAGCGCTGCCGAGTTTGTCTCGATCACACGTTTCTGCGCTGATATGCTGAAGAGCAAAAAGATTAAGATTAAAAAGGTTAAGCTCGGCAAGGTTACGTATCAGGATCCCTGTCATCTGGGCCGTTATTCAAAAGAGTATGCAGCTCCCCGTGAAATTATGAACAAGCTTGGGCTTGATCTGATTGAAATGTGGCGCACACGCAATAACTCTTTGTGTTGTGGCGCCGGCGGCGGTGTGAGCATGAATCGTCCTGATCTGGCAAAGCAATATGCAGCCAATCGCTGGCTTGAAGCTAAGGCTACCGGAGCACAGACATTGCTGACAGCATGCCCATTTTGCAGTGGTAACCTGCGTCAGGGTAAACCGAAAAGCATCGCCATGATGGATATTACTTCCCTGGTAGCGAAGGCCCTTGGCTTTACCGGAAAGGAGGCCCGCTAATGAAAAAAGAAGAAGTTGTTAAAAAACTTAAAAAAATTGTAGGTGCCGATTGGGTGCGCACTGATGATCTGAGCAAGTACCATTTCGGATCTGATGTTATGACGCATTTCGGTCAGGGTGCCATTTATCCTGAGAACCATCCGCTCTATGTGGTGTTTCCAGAATCAACCAAAGATGTTCAGGCTGTTATTCGGTTGGCCGACAAGAACAAAATTCCGTTGTACGCGATTGGCGGCGGAACCGTGCTGTTGATCGGTTCCATCCCCGGCAAGCCTAATTTCGGTATCACCTTTGATTTTCACCGTATGCAGGGTGTGAAAATTGATGAAGAACGCCTGGTCGTGGGTTGTCAGCCAGGTTGCACCGGATTGCAGGTAAGCCAGAGAATCCGTGATGAGAACATGGGATACCGTCCGTACTTTGGCGGCAGCCCCGGTACGTCACTGTTTGTACCGTATCAGGTATTTACCGGTCAGAATAAAATGGCCGGTTACCTTGACGGTATGGGTATTAACTGTGTTACCGGTATGGAGATGGTTCTGGCTAACGGCGAGATCATCCGCACCGGCTCCATGGCTATTGATGGTTCTTCACCGGCCTGGCCGCATGGCCCCGGACCGGCTCTGAGCTATTTGCCGTTCTTTGCCAATGCCGGATATGGTATCGTTACACAGATGGAGTTCCGTTTCTTCGCTACTCCGCAGGAAGTTGGTTCCCTTTGGGTAACATTCAAAACCCTGAAGGTTGCCTGTGAGGCCATAAACGCGGTTATCCGCAGTGAGTACGCTTGTGGAGCCACTGTTATGGGCCCGGGTTGCTGGACTCATGCGCTGTATTCAAGCCAGCACTGGCAGGAAGGCGCGCATTTTGTCAAAGCCACGCAGGACATCAATATGATCGGCATGGGCTTTCGCGGCACCAAGGCCAAAGTTGAGTACGAACGTAATGCTTGTATCAAGCTGTTGAAGAAGTTCGGCGGTGTACCGATGGCTGATTGGATGGTTTGCATCCTTGACGGACATGAAGCTAATGCAGCCGGCTGGCAGCAGTGCAACAGTCCGAAGATTTGCGGTACGTTTAATGGCAAATCCGATTCCGGTGGTATCTTTATTTCCGGTGGTGTATTTGACACCATGGAAAAGCTGGAAGATTATATGGATCGCGGTATGAAAGCGTATCAGGATGTCTGCCGGGCAAATCCAGAGTTTTTGAATCATCCACATCCGATTATTCGCCTGTATGCAAGCTGCGGACAGACCTACCTCTCCATGGGTGGACATGCTAATGCAGCCGGTGAAGTTATCTTTGTGCTTGATTATGCCAGTCGTCAGTTCTTGCCCATGATCGGCGCGATCAAGGGCAAATTCGGGGAGCTTGCTGAAGAACTCGGTATGGCACCGCTTGGTGTTGGTCGCGATGTCCGCACGTGGACAGAGTGTCCTGATCACTTTGCTATGGCGAAAATTCTCAAGAACGTGGTTGATCCTAAGGGCATCATGGCTCCGGGAGTATCCATGCCGATTGAGTAGCCTTTGGTTGCATAGATGTAAATGTTATGACATCAAAACCCCGAACCATCTGGTTCGGGGTTTTTTTTAATATCTTTCATCAAGATTATAATGATTA
>RCNA010000055.1_pt1 | contig 14267 bp, 14 predicted proteins | sample 2041331 | NCBI WGS metagenome assembly RCNA01 (sample SAMN09708233, study PRJNA481090) | Marine sediment metagenome, whole genome shotgun sequencing project. | reverse complement strand
AGCTCAACGATCCGGTTGATCAGTATGAACGCTTTGCCAAGCAAATTGATGAACGGGGCGACGATGATGAGGTTCATCCTGAACTGGATACGGATTATGTTCGGGCCTTGGAATACGGTATGCCAGCGGCGGCTGGTGAAGGAATTGGCATTGACCGGCTGGTGATGCTGCTTACGGATTCGCCGTCCATTCGCGACGTGATTCTTTTTCCGCATTTGAAGGCGGAAGTTGTGGAGGCTGGGAAAAAGACAAAAAAGGAAGTCACTAAGAAATGAAAATTAAGGATGAGTCGGTCAGGTAGCGGAGGTCGGCTACGGCTTCGGGCTTCCACGTCAAAAGCTGCTCCGCAAATGTTTCATATCTTGTGTCGCTCGATGCAGATTATTTTCATCGGGCGATCTTTTTTTGGGAGCCGGTGAAACGCCTTGAACTGGAAGTTGATCTTTTTTCCTGTGCATAGAGGAACAACCAAGCCCCGCCCATAAAAACAGTTTTCCAGCTTTTGCGAAAGAACGTGTGGAATCTAATACCCTTTCAGGGTACAATTCACAGCATTCCTTTCTAAGGGTCTCCCCGGAATGACACTGCGCTCAGTATCGGCTCGCCGGAGTCGCCCTCAAACCTTAACCTACTCACACAAGGAAGAAATATGGTGCTGGGGCTGGAACCATTATCCTTTGTCAGTATCGAGAAGGTTAAGCGGCTGTCAAAGCTGCTCAGGAGTTTCACCGGAGATCAGGCGCAGGAATTCAATCAGTTACGGGATGACTTTACAGACCCGGCAGAGCTGGTCAGGTGCTACGTCGAACCGCACCTTCAGAGCTGTAATCCGTTCTCCGGCCCCCGGGAAAGTTATTTTCCAGTTCCCAGAGAATCAGCCTTCTCCCTGCTCAACAGATTTCTTGACGGCGGGCCTCCCAAACACAGAGACGGCAGCAGCCAACTCTTTCTGCTTGCGGATGCCGGTATGGGAAAAAGTTCACTTCTTCTTATTATTAAGCTAATGCAACTTGCCGGATTATGGCCTTCCTGCCATCATTGCCTGCTGCTCCGACTTGATGAGAATACGCTGGAATACATGGCGGCTGTTGACAATAAATCCGAAACAATTCTTCTTCTCGATGCGTTGAATGAGGATCATCAGGCTCGTGAACGGCTTCATGGACGGTTGTCGCAACTGCTGCGGGCTGGTGCAAAATTTCGGCGAGTGATTATCACCTGTCGCACCCATTTTTTCCCGGAGGTGGAATCCGACAGTTCAGGCAGAGTCAGGCTCAGAGATCTGTCCGGCTATAACTGTCCTATCCTGTATCTGTCGCCGTTTAATGCTCGTCAGGAGCGGACGTTAATTCGCAACAAAATTTCCCGGAATACAAAAAAATATATCGGCTTTCAGGGGTTCGGAGCCAGCCGCCGGAGAGAGCAAGCCACCCTCTTGCTGGCGAAGATGCGGAAAATGCGAATGCGTCCCATACTTCTTGGGCATATTGAAACCCTGCTTGAAATTAATCAGCAACGGAACTGGAATGCGTATACTGTCTATGAAGCGCTGGTTCAACAGGAGCTTGACCGACAGTTGCTCAGGCTGAAAGATGACGGTTGCGTCTGCATGCCGAAGCGCGTTGAACTGTTCCATGCCTTTGTCCGGCTCGCCAGATGGATGGAGGAGAAGCAGAGGATAGAAATAGCGGAAAAGGATTTATGGGAGTTGTTTTGTGAAGATGCCAATGTTTGCTGGCTTGAAAAATTTAAACCGGATCATTTTTCATTGCTGAATAAGACCTCCAAGCAGGTCTTCCGTTTCAGTCATTCCACGTTTCAGGAATTTTTGTTGGCTTATGCGCTTGTCCATGACGGCAGACCGTTTCCTGCTCCTGTGCGAGCCACAGAACAGCTTGTCCGTTTTCTTGATCTTTCTGGCGAGATGTCACCTCATTTGCAACAGCTTGATCTCCGTGCATTCAATCCGTTTCGCTATGTAGACGCTTACGGGACACTTTTTTCCTGGAAGGATCGGTTGGGCCGTGCGGAAAAGCGACTTCTCAGAGGCCCAGAAATGGTCATGCTGCCCGGAGGGCGTTTCAGGATGGGAGATATTCAGGGCACAGGCGCAAGTGATGCCCGACCAGCGCATGAGGTGGAGTTGGACAGCTTCGCCTTCAGTCGTTATCCGGTCACCTTTGAGGAATACGACCTGTTTTGTATATCCACCGAAAGAGACAGGCCGAAAGACAACGGCTGGGGCAGAAAGCAACGACCAGTGTTCAATGTTAGCTGGCAGGATGCCAATAATTATTGTGACTGGCTGCGGCAGACAACCAATCAGTCGTATCGTTTACCCACTGAGGCGGAATGGGAATACGCCTGCCGGGCGGGCAGCCAAGGGATGTATTGTTTCGGAGATGAGAAAGAGCTGCTTGAGAAGTATGCCTGGTATGCGAAAAACGCTGAGGGGAAAACGCATCCAGTGGGTGAAAAACAGGCCAACAATTGGGGATTTTATGATATGCACGGTAATGTCTGGGAGTGGTGCGCAGATCGCTATGACCAAGAATACTATACAGATCAGCCGATTAGAAATCCGGCAAGTATCGAACAGGGTGCCGGTCGTGTTTTACGGGGCGGTTCCTGGGACAGCGGCGAAAAGTTTATTCATTCCTCCTTCCGCTTCTGTCTCTCGCCGGGCCTCCGCATCATCCGAGTGGGGTTTCGGGTCGCACTGGGAAATGATATATAGAATTTATGCGGAAAATAATTTTCGTACTTCTTTCAAATAGTCGGAATTACAAATTACTATAGCCCGGTTGCCTTCCTCGATATGCGTGGACCCGACTGCCGTGGCCCAAGCGCCGTCCCGAAAGACACTGCCGATAATAACATGTCCGGTCAGAGGTCCGGTCAGCGAGTCATCAAGTTCCGCCAAAGCCTTACGGGTGACCGGTGATCCCTGAGCCGCTATCAGATCAACAACTTCTGCGTCAAATCCGTGCATATGCATGACTGAAAGCAGTTCATTGCGACTGAGATAGGTGAGGATTTCGTTACCGGCTAATATTTTTTTATTCAAGACAATATCAGAGCCGCTGGTCGAGGCCAGCACCATATAATCTTTGTTGTCCACCATGCATATGGTTTTTTTCAGATTACGTTGCGTGCCTTCCGTGTCCTGTTCCATAAGCTGTTTGGCCAGCAGGCAGCTCATGATATTGGTTTCGTTCTGGCCGGAGGTGGCGATAAAGGTGTCCATATCAGGCAACCCGGCTTCTTCCAACGCATGTTTGTCCGAGCCGTCGCCGTGCAGTATCTCTGTGTGCGGTAGTATGGAGGAAAGCTCCGTGGCTCGTTGCTCATTTTTTTCAAGCAAACGTACTTGCACCTCCTTGCCCAATAATTCAGCGAGTCGGGCACCGACCAACCCGCCTCCGAGGATCATAATTCGATGCCTGCGTTGCTGATGTATGCCGGTAAGTTCCATAAGGTGTGGCAGGTCATCTTTGTTCGCCATGATCAAGATTTGGTCATGGGGCAGAATTTCGTGATGCCCTCCGGGGATAATCGTGGTGATCCCCCGTGAGATAGCCACTACCCGAAAAGGAAATTCATTGTAGGTCTTGGCTATTTCAATAAGATTTTTATGGGCGAGCGGAGATTCATCGTAGATGCGTGCCGCCAGCACCTGCATCTGCCCCAACGCTATATCAAGAATTTCATCCCCGGAAGTTCGTTTGAGCAAACGGGAGATTTCTTGAGCTGCCAATTCTTCAGGATGAATAAACAGATCAATTTTCAGATCCTCGCCTTGCAGTAGCGCCTTGTCATGCCCAAAATCCAAAGAGCGCACTCTAGCGATTTTTCGTTCAATCCCGAATTTGTCAGCGATCATGCAGGTCATCATGTTGACCGCATCGTTGTCAGTCACCGCTATGAGGTAATCCATTTGATCCGCCCTGGCTTCCTGCCAGCAACTGATATTCATGGCACCGCCTCCGATGATGCGGGCGTCAAGATTATCGTCGGCAGAACGCACTAAATCGGGATCAAATTCAATCGCAGTGACGGAATAATCTTCAGCCAGCAGACGTTCGGCCAAATGGTAACCTATGCCGCCAAGGCCAAGAATGAGAATATTCTTTGATTCTTCATTGATTTTTTTAAACTTTTTCAGAGTATTAAACATGATTTTTTTTTATAGTTATACTGTTTTGGCGGGAAATGATTTGACAGAGGGTCTGCCTATGATTAAAATAAAAAGTTTTGAGAAAGTAAATGACTGGATTCAATCCGTCTCTGATACCTCAGTAAAAGATCCGGTTCAACAAGTTTAAAATAAGACACTTAAAGGAAGTATACCATGAGCAAGAGAACTTTTCAGCCCAGTAATCTCAAACGCAAGCGTACCCATGGATTTCGAGTACGTATGAAGACCCGTGCCGGTCAGGCTGTCATTAAAAGGCGGCGCGCTAAAGGACGCAAACGTCTTTCCGCCTGATCCGCATGAAGCGGTTCGGTCTGCCGAAGTCCAGTCTCCTCAGAAAAAATTGGGAATTTAATCAGGTGTACCGTAACGGAAAACGATTACGGGGCAATGGTTTTATTCTTATATATTTGAACGGCGATCAACCCGGCAGTCGTTTAGGCATCAGTATTCCCCGCAAGGTCGGCAACGCCGTGCGTCGGAACAGGATAAAACGTATTATTCGTGAAGCCTTCCGTTTGCATGGCGAGGTTTTTCCCCGATCTAGTGATATTGTTTTTGCGGTTCGCCCCGGTTTTTCGTTGAGCGGCATGGATACTGTTTACGCCGCAGTGGCGGGATTGACCAAAATAAAGGAACGGAATGATGTGCGCTCAAAAACATACGCCTGAAAAATCTGCTGATGCGTTTGCTGAGGTTCCGTCTCTCCGAGAGACGGGGCCGGTTGCGAAATGCTGTCTGTTGCTGATCAAAGTATACCGCTACGGCATTTCACCGCTTTTCCCGCCCTGCTGTCGGTATATTCCCACTTGTTCAGAATACGCTGCGGAGGCGGTGGCCCGGTACGGTGCGGTTCGGGGCGTTCGGCTGGCCGTATGGCGCATTCTGCGTTGCCATCCCTTTGCCGACGGTGGCTATGACCCTGTAAAATAGTTTTTTTTAAACACGTTAGCTCTCGCGGGGTGTTTCCTATGTCTCTCTTCCGGGGAACCAGCTGCCAATCACAAGGAAAATATTACCAATGGACATGCAAAGGGCCTTTCTGGCCATTATTATCTCATTTTTTATCCTAATAGGATACCAATATTATTTTGTACCGGTCCAGCCGCCTCTCCCACCGGGCCAGAATACCGAGCAGCTCGCAACAGCTCCAGCACCTTCTTCCGCTCCGGTTGCGTCCGCTCCGGCGACTGTAAATCCTCCTGAGTCAATGACCGTTGAGCTTGATCCAGCCGCCCGTGACATCATCGTCAACACACCTCTGTATACAGCTGTTTTTTTTGAACAGGGTGGCGGCTTGAAAAGTTTTATCCTGAAAAAATATCGAGTGGCCAAAGCCGATGACGCCGCGCCCATGGAGATGATCACAGCCAGCAATCCGGCGGAACTGCCTATGGTTTTCTCCCTTAATAACGGCACTGAGCTGCCCCCTTTTGAAGCGAACACCACTTATGTGAATGTCGTTGAGGGCGGTCAGGGCGAGCTGATCATGCTTATGGATCCAGATTTTACTGACGGAATCAGAATTAAGCGGACACTGACTTTCACCTCGGATACTTATCTTATTGATAGCAGGTATACGGTCACCAATACCGGTTCCGTTCCTTTGCAGATCAATCCGGCCATTTCTATGACCAACAGGCCGTTTGAATCAGGAAGCGCTAGTAGTCGTTACATGTTCAGCGGCCCGGTCACTTATGTGAACGGTCAGTTGAACGAAATAAAACCAAAAAAGCTGGCTGACGGCCCGCTTGCGTTGCAAGGATCGGTCAGCTGGGCGGCGCATGTGGATAATTATTTTATGTGCGCCTTGATTCCTGAGCGGAGCAATACCGGTCTGGTCACTGTTCGTTCTGTCGGTGAGAACACTGTGCGCACGGTGTTGACGGACGGTATTGTCAAGTTGGCACCGGAAGAGACGAAAGTCTTTCAATATGAAGGCTATTTCGGTCCTAAAAAACTGGCTTATTTGAAAAGTACCGGCTATGAGCTCGCTGAAGCGATAAACTTCGGCTGGTTTGATATCTTAGCGAAACCGATGCTTTATTTACTCAACTTTTTTCATTCTATTTTTGGAAACTACGGCATCGCCATTATTCTGCTGACCTGTCTGATCAAAGGCTCGTTTTGGCCCATTACCCAGAAGGGTATGAAGTCCATGAAGAATATGCAGAAATTGCAGCCCAAGGTCGCGAAGCTTAAGGAGAAGTACAAAGACGATCCGACAAAGATGAATCAGGAAATGATGGCCATGTACAAAACGTACAAGGTCAATCCCATCGGCGGTTGTCTGCCCATGATTATCCAGATTCCTTTTTTCTTCGCCCTGTACCGGGTGCTGATGGCGGCTATTGAGTTGCGTCATGCTCCGTTCCTGCTCTGGATCAATGATCTGTCAGCACCGGATCGTCTGATGATCGGTTTTGACATTCCGTTTCTGCACGGAATTCCTGTTTTGACTATCTTAATGGGAGTCTCCATGTATTTTCAGCAGAAAATGACACCGACCACGGCGGATCCTACTCAGGCTAAGATTATGCAGTTCCTGCCGATTATTTTTACCGTTATGTTTATTAATTTCGCATCCGGGTTGGTTCTCTATTGGTTTGTGAACAATCTGCTTTCGATTCTTCAACAGAAACTTATTAATCGTCAGACCGCAGAAGCAAATCGATGTAAATCGGTTGCCTGAAAAAATTATCTAAAGGACAGAGGAACTATTTTTTATGGCAAAAGGAAAAGATTATTACGGTGCCACCGTGACAGAGGTTATCGCCAATGCCTGTAGGGAGATGGCGGTATCTCAGGAAGAGCTGAACATTGAAATTCTTGAGACAGGCTCTTCCGGTATTTTCGGGCTGTGCAGGAAAAGAGCGCACATTCGGGTGACCAGAAAAGAAAAACAATCTACCGGCTCTGAACAGCATTTAGAAAAGAAGACTGAACAGAAAGATATAGTTAAACCGCCTGTAAAAAAGAAGGGGCAAAAGAGTGTTGTTGCGCCTGCTGAGTTAAAAGAAGCTCCTGATGTGGAAGGGATGGAGGGCAAGAAGAAAATCGAACCTCCTCGCAAGCCGCCTAAAAAGCCCGTTGCTGAAAAGAAGAGCGGAAAAAACGAAACAATCACCAAAGCAAAAGAGAACGCCCGTCCGTCGGCAGAACCGTCTGCGCCGCCGGAACGCCCTTCTGATGAAGCGTTGGCCGCTATTCAAAAGGACATTGAGGAAATACTGAAGATCATGGGCTTTCCATCCACTGTGACCGTGAGCATGGAAAAACATACCGTGGCCTGTCGCATCAATGATGAACATCGGGATGATCTTGTGGGCAGGGACGGCAGAACCTTGGACAGCCTGCAATATCTGTTGCGTAAAATGACCTCAAGGTCTTTGCCGGAACGAACCATACTCTCTCTGGATGTGGGTGATTATCGTGAGAGAAGGGCCGATGAACTGAAAGAGCGGGCTTTGGAACTCGCTAATCGGGTCAGAGAAGACGGAAAAACCCAAGCCATCTCAGCCTTGAATCCCTCTGAACGACGGGTGGTTCACATGGCTTTACAAGAAGATAAAACGATTCGCAGTCGTTCCGTGGGAGAAGGCCTGTTTAAAAAAGTTTTGATCTACAAACCTGGCAAAAAAAAGCCGTATCCCCGCAAGGATAAAGGCGAGGGGCGCAAGAGTGAGAAGGATGACGATTCGACCGGCGATAAAGTGATAAGTGATAGCAACAAATGATACCATAGCCGCCATAGCCACCGCCCCCGGTGTCGGCGGCATTGGCATTGTCAGGATCAGCGGTTCCGGTTCCGCTGCTGTTTTGCGGAGTCTGTTTGTACCGCATCGTGCAAAGAGCATTCTAAAGAACGGCTCCTTGCAAAGCCATAAGCTCTGCTACGGCACGTTGACTGATCGTGACGGCGTTGTTCTTGACGAAGTAATGGCGGTGTATATGCGGGCTCCGCATACCTATACCCGTGAAGACGTGGTTGAGGTGCAGTGTCACGGCAGTTATCTTGTTTTGCAGGCTGTTTTGGCTGAAATACTGGCTGTGGGTGCCAGGGCTGCCGAACCGGGCGAATTCACTAAGCGTGCTTTTTTGGCTGGTCGTATTGATCTCACCCGTGCCGAGGCGGTCATTGATTTATTGCAGGCCCGTACGATGGGCGGAGTTCAGCTAGCGGTTGGACAGCTTCAGGGAGAACTTTATGAGCGGATTGCAGGCATTCGAGATGCGCTTGTCGAACTTTTAGCCATTGTTGAGCTGGCGATTGATTTCCCGGATGATGATGTTGATATTTTGGTGCCGAATCATTTGCTGGAGCAGTTGCGTGACCGGGTAGAACGACCTTTGAAAGGACTGCTTGCCCAGGCTGACCGAGGCAAGGTAATTCGTGAGGGAGTCAGTGCGGTGATCGCTGGTCGCCCCAATGTGGGCAAATCCAGTTTGTTGAATCAACTACTTCAGGAAGAGCGGGCACTGGTCACCGCAATTCCAGGAACAACAAGAGACACCATTGAAGAGTTGATTTCCGTGCGTGGTATTCCTGTCTGTCTGGTTGACACAGCCGGTATCCGGGAGCATGAGGATCTGGTGGAGGAGCTGGGCATTGAACGGGCTAGAGAAAAACTGCGGCAGGCGGATTTGGTGCTCTTTGTCGTTGATGCGAGTCAGGAACTAAGTAAACTGGATCTGAGGCTGTATCGCTCCCTCGGTGATCGGCAACGAATTGTCGTTTTGAACAAAATGGATATTGCCGATACAGAGAGATTAGAGAAAATCAGCCAAAAATTTTTTGAGGCGCGACAGGTAAGGACGGCGGCTAGCGTTGGCTTGGGAACGGAAGATCTGCTGGATGCGATATATCAGACCATACTGGCCGGGGATGGAGATACGGATATTCATGACGAAATTTCCTGCGCTCCGAATATCCGCCATAAGATGATTTTGGAGAAAACCCTTTCCGCCTGTAGGCAGTTGCAACAAACGCTTCTCTCAGGAGAAGCTGCCGACCTGCTGGCCGTTGATCTTCAGGCGACCCTTGACCATCTCTCCGATATTGTCGGCCTGACTACTCCTGATGATGTGCTTGATCTTCTTTTTTCCCGATTTTGTCTTGGTAAATAAAAAACAGCTGAAAAAGAATCAGCAATCAGAATTCGGTTTGTTTTCCGCTTGACATTTATACCTGTCACCTTGTAGTAAGTATAGTATGCGTTCGTGTTATTACAAAGATTAACTACGTTGTAATTATACGGAATAATGGGTTGAGTTCCCGTAAATGCCATGAATTTTTTGGAGGAGAAATTATGGAAATCAGATTGAATGGAAAATCACGCTTGATTGACCAAGTGACGAAAATGACCGTTGCAGGCCTGCTTGAGCTTGAAAATGTAGCATCACCTGAAATGGTCGCTGTGCAAATAAACGGTGAAATAGTTGACCGAGGCACCTATCAAAACACTATGGTCGCAGACAGGAATGAAGTGGATTTTCTCTATTTCATGGCTGGCGGTAGCTGAAAAAGCTGTCGTTGCGAGACAGACCTCGTTAAAAAAATGACAGGGAGGCGATGATGTCGTTTTGATGGCGGGGTCGCCTCCCGGTGGTGTGCGCTGTCATAAAAGGCACAATATTTTCTTGGCAATATTACGCTTTTTAAGACTACTTTAATGAGGTACGTATGTCGAATATACATATAACAGATGAGCAGCTGAATCGTTACAGCCGTCACATCATGCTTCAGGAAGTGGGGCGGGAAGGACAGAAAAAATTACTGAACGCCAAAGTGCTCGTTGTCGGCACAGGCGGGCTCGGCTCCCCTGTCTCTCTGTACCTCGCCGCCGCCGGAATCGGCAGGATTGGCATTGTTGATGCCGACGTGGTCGATGTATCCAATCTGCAACGCCAAGTCATTCATGCCACAAAAGATATAGATCGTCCCAAGGTTGATTCAGCCGCAGAAAAAATGCGGGCTATCAATCCTGATGTTGAGGTGAAGCCCTATAAGCTGTATCTCAACGCCTCAAATATTAACGATATCATAAAAGATTACGATTTTGTTATCGACGGTACGGATAATTTCGCCAGCAAATTTTTGATCAACGATGCCTGCGTGACAGACGGTATTCCTTTTTCCCACGGCGGTATCCTCCGTTTTAAAGGACAGACCATGACGGTTATTCCTGGAAAATCAGCCTGCTATCGTTGCTATTTCAATCAGCCGCCACCGTCTGATGCGGTTCCTGGCTGCTCGGAAATCGGTGTGCTCGGAGCTGTCGCCGGTATGCTCGGCACTATTCAGGCTGCGGAAGCCCTCAAGTTTATCACCGGGGCCGGAACGCCGCTCATTAACACGCTGTTGACCTTTGACGCCAAGACCATGCATTTTCGGAACGTGAGCTTGAAAAAACGGCCTGACTGCCCTCTTTGCGGGGAACATCCCGGCATTCATGATCCGGTCGAGGACGAAAAGTCCGTCTGTGACCTGTCGATCTGATTATTCTTTTTTCCCCCGCCACCCAGAAGAACAAAACTCCGCTCCATGAAATTGAAAATCACCCGACGGATCGTTTCGGATTTGCTGGCGCACAGCAGGCGGGCCTCGCCGCTTGAAGCCTGCGGTTATCTCGCGCAACGGGACGGCTTGGTGGATCAGTTGTATCCTTTGACCAATATGGATCAGGCCCCGGATCACTTCAGTATGGATCAGATTGAGCAATTTCGGGTGATCAGAAAAATCCGTCAACAAGGGCGGGAACTGCGGGCTGTGTATCACAGTCACCCGGTCACCCCAGCTCGACCTTCTGCAGAGGACATCCGCTTTGCCGCTGATCCGTCTGTCAGCTATCTCATCGTCTCGCTTGCGGATCACGAGCGGTCTGTCCGTTCTTTTAGAATACAACAAGGGAAAGTTGAGGCTGAACGCTTGGTCATTGTTGATTGATGTCAAGCCAAGAAGTTTTCAGTCGTTATGATCCGTTTTCGCAAAACTGGAAATTTGTTTTTAATGCCTCCTTGTTTCATCAGCTATGAAAAAAAATGAGCAAACTTAAATCCGGCTTCACCACCGGGGCCTGTGCAGCGGCGGCGGCCAAAGCCGCAACCATCATCCTGCTCGGCGGGCAGCGGGCCGATCGGGTGGAAATTCCTTTTCCCAACGAAGACCGACACAACTTCAGCTTGCACACCTGCACCCTTGAAGGAAATACGGCGACAGCTTCAGTGATTAAGGATGCAGGTGACGACCCGGATGTGACCAACGGGGCTGAGATCCTCGCCGTTGTCAGGGAACAGGAAGCAGGGGAAACAGAAAAAATAATTGCAATTGAAGCAGGTTTCGGAGTGGGAACCGTGACCAAGGCCGGATTGCCGATAGCGGTGGGAGAACCCGCCATCAACCCGGTGCCCCGACGGATGATCCGGGAAGCCGTGGCCGAGGCTGTGCGGGAACTGCGAACCGAAGTGCGGCTTGCGGTCAGCATCAGTGTGCGCGACGGTGAGCGGCTGGCTGAAAAGACCCTGAATAAACGCTTAGGCATTGTCGGCGGTCTGTCCATTTTGGGAACCACCGGCATTGTCCGCCCGGTTTCCGCCAAGGCATGGACCGATACCATTGATGCTTCCATGAAGGTGGCCCGCGCCGCTGGACTGGACGAGGTTGTCCTCTCTACCGGCAGAACCTCCGAAGCTGCGGCCCAAAAAATATTGGGATTACCAGAAGAGGCCTTGGTCATGATGGGGGATTATCTGGCCTATGCGCTGAAGGCGGCTAAGCGGCATGGTTTCGCCCAAATACATTTTGCAGGCATGTGGGCCAAAATGTTGAAATGCGCCCTCTGTATTCCCCAGACCCATGTCCGCAACGGCGTGCTGGAGATGGAACAGGCGGCTTGTCTCCTAGGTGAGCTGGGATTGGATCAGGAAAGTGTCGCATCTCTGGCGACCGCCAACACGGCAAGGGAGATTTTACAGCGTTTACAAGAAGAAAAACGGGATGATCTGGTTCAGGCGGTTTGTATCAGAGCGAGGCGATATGCCCGCCGATGTTCCGGTCTCCCGGTGAAAATATATCTCGTGACCTCAGAGGATGGAGTTCTGTTTTATGTTTGAAGTTTTGATATTCGGTGTCAGCGGTGATAAAATTCCGCCGCAGCAAAAGCGCATGATTAAACAATGCGGTGCCGCAGTGCTTTCAAAAAGGCATCGTCATTTGTTGAAACGAACTGATATTCACTGTATAGATATCACCCCTGTTGAAGAAATGGTGTATGAACTGGCCGTGGCCCTGAAAGACGGGGATGTCGCTGTCTTAGCTTCGGGAGACCCGCTTTTTTTCGGTATAGGGCGCACCCTGCTTGAGCGTTTCGGCCATGAACGGGTGCGTATTTTTCCGGCTCTGTCCGCTATGCAGTTGGCCTGCACCCGTTTTAAAATGCCTTGGGACGATCTCCCTTTAATCAGTCTGCATGGCCGTTCTCCCAATGCCTTGGCGGGCAAAATTTTGACGAAAAAAAAGGTGATGCTCTTTACGGATCAGCGCAATAGCCCGAATCAAATTGCAGCTGACCTGCTGGCGGTATTACAAGAACATGGTGACGAGAGCCGGATTAACCGGATGCGAATACGGGTGGCGGAAAATCTGGGAACAAAGAAAGAGCGGTTGCACAGCGGAACCTTGGCGGAGATTTCCGAGCAAGAATTCGCGCCTCTGAATATGATGCTGATCGAACAGGATGCGGAGAAAGGCCCGGACGGGGAACCGCCGGAGGTTCCGGGTGCCGATTTTGTTTTCGGGTTGCGGGAAGATGAAATTGGTCATTCACGGGGCTTGATTACCAAGGATGAAATTCGAGCCGTGATCCTCCATCGTCTCCGTCTTCCCAAGACCGGTGTGCTATGGGATGTAGGAGGCGGATCTGGTTCCGTTTCCGTGGAAGCGGCCCGTCTTTGTCCTGACTTGGCTGTTTATATTGTGGAGCAGAAAGAGGAGGGGCAGAACAATATCCGTGCCAATATCGTTCGCTACAATCTCTATAATATTCATTTAGTCTGTGGTCAGGCTCCTGATGAATTCGTCGGCATGCCAGATCCGGATAGGGTGTTTGTCGGTGGTAGTAAAGGACTGTTGGCAGAAATCATTCCGCCCTGTGTTGAACGGTTGCCCGCCGGAGGCAGACTGGTTGTCAGCGCGATTCTGAAAAATACAGCGGAACAGGCGCCCCTGTTGATGGCCGCGAACGGTCTTGAAGTTGATTCCAGCACTGTGGCCGTGACCCGGAAAAAGATACAATACGATGATTATGGACAGCCTGGAGTCCTGCTGAATCCCATTACCATAATTACTGGAAAGAAATGAGAGCGGCATATCCTTTTCATCCCGACTGCGGAACCCCTTAGGCCGCCCCGCATTGCGCAGTTCCGCAAGGATGCGGCAGAAGAGGTCCCCCTTGGTGAAATATACACTTCCCCGACATCATACCGGGGAAGAATAATTTAAGTCGACCTGTTATTTGAAACCTAACAGAAAAAAAAGGATAGAGGGAATTATAGTTGGTCGTCTGGATTGTAGCTGATATGAGACTCCACCGTTCAGGTTTTCAAAACCAGCACCTGATGATTGCGCAACATGAAACATAGGATAAGGCCGGAATCTCCTATGCGAGTAATCAAATTTGACGAGCATTCTGAACGACAGTCAGGCTTTCAAAAGATAGTATGCTTGATTGCGAGATACTGAAGACTGGGCCATCCTGGCCGCCTCCATCAACGATGGTTGCTTCCGCTCCGTCAATACCTATAAGACTCAAGGTCTTACCTGGAATCATAACGTGCTCGGTATATGTGTCGGGGCAAATTTTAATTGTATCATTAGCAGCCGAACCATTAACAGCATCCTGAATTATGCTGAAATCACTGGGGCTTGGTGAACTACAGTCACCGACATAGAGGTCGGTCGCCCAAGTTGTTTTAGCGATAAACCCACGGGAGCATTCCATAAAAGTCGGTTAAATAACACTTGCCGCATTGAGTGAAAAAACATGCTCTCTCAGCATGTTCCATCGACCTGATT
>RCNA010000065.1_pt1 | contig 14296 bp, 12 predicted proteins | sample 2041331 | NCBI WGS metagenome assembly RCNA01 (sample SAMN09708233, study PRJNA481090) | Marine sediment metagenome, whole genome shotgun sequencing project. | reverse complement strand
AGGGAAGAGACCACTTAACAATTCGCTCAAGTTGACTGCGCAATGTGCGGCAACTTGAGTGCCGATGCTTCAGTATGAGGATTAATCAGCATTAGCCGTTCAGGTTTTTCAGCTAAATTTTTACCCATATTTTTTATGCCTGCCGATTCTCTTGATGATCTCACCGCCCGCATCCGGCAATTTGCGGAGGAACGTGACTGGGAACAATTTCACTGCCCGAAAAACTTGTCCATGGCCCTGATTGTTGAGGCCGCTGAACTGGTGGAGCATTTTCAGTGGCTCAGCCGACAGCAAAGCGGGGAACTTAACGATGAACGACATGATGCTGTTTCTCTGGAAATGGCGGACGTGCTTATCTATTTGCTCCGCATGGCCGACCGGTTGAATATTGATCTGTTAGAGGCCGCCCGGAAAAAAATAGAAATTAACGCAAAAAAATATCCAATCGCTTTCGCCAAAGGCAAAGCCGATAAATACACCTGCTATCAGCCTGAGCGGGAGCCATGACAGCGGAGTGCGTACAAGCCGCCTCTTTTTTTCTGCCCGGTCTGAACGTTGTCGCCTTGAAACCCTTGGGCGGAGGCATAGTTAATGAGACGTGGTTGCTCACCCTTCAGTCAGATGAAAAATATGTCCTGCAACGACTCAACCCGTTTGTCTTTCCTGACCCAAGTTTGATAGTCTAAAAATCAGAATTTGCGTTTTTGACAACGATAACTCAATGGGTTACGAAACAAAAAGTGGGTATTTTGGACTTTTTACGAATTCATCAAGTTTAATCCAAAGCAATCTGAGCACAATAACGAATCATCTGCGGATCCGGCTTGCTCATATTGATCCTTCTTCGGAACGACCTGATACCTATTTTACCCTTTTTCAGCCTGTCAGCAATGCTGCGGGGGAAATAAGCTATGTGGACGGCAGCGGTGTCTGGTGGCGGGCTGCTCACCTATATTGACAACTCCCGATCCCAGAGCATAATCACGGGATCTAAGCAGGCTTGGGAAATCGGTGCTGCTCTCGGACGATTCCATCAGCTTGCCGCAAGTCTGCCCGCTGACGCATTAGCTGACCCTCTGCCAGGCTTGCATAACACGCCCCTTTATCTCGCTCAATACGATGCCCTTCTTTCCACGGCCCTTAATCCTGAAGCCGAGGACTGCCGGGAATGTATCGACCGGCGCAGATTCGACGTTTTTCTCTTGGAAAACGCACGAAAACAAGGACGCATCAGGCAACAGGTTATTCATGGTGATCCCAAGGTCGCCAATTTTCTTTTTGCCGCTGGCACCAATCAGGTTATCAGCCTGATTGATCTTGATACGGTCAAACCCGGTCTCCTGCTCCATGACATAGGCGACTGCATCCGCTCCTGCTGCAATCCCCTTGGTGAGGAAATAGAGAATCCTGACGATATAATTTTTAACCCAGAGCTGTTTGCCGCTGTACGGGACGGCTAATCTCTCCCGCGCCTCCAATCTGCTCACCTCCGAGGACAGGCGACTGATCGTGGGCAGTGCCCGCCTGATCAGCCTTGAGCTCGGCCTTCGCTTTTACAGTGATTATCTTGCAGGCAACTGCTATTTTAAGATAGAGTATCCCGAACAGAATCTTTTTCGAGCCAGAGTGCAGTTCGCCTTGGTTCGATCTATTGAACAACAGTTCAATGCTCTTGTTACCAACTGAATTTTATGCAAAGGCAGGTACTGCGCTCCTAGAATTTCAGGATGTACAAAAAGTATAATATATTGTACTTTTGAATAGTGCAAGTCCAGTGCTCAGAACCATAGCTCGGTGTATATCCCCTCCGGGGCGAACGGCATACCGCTGGTCGGAACCGTCAATAAAGAATAACAATATTAAAACGAAAAGAGAAAATATTCCAATTACAAGAAGGTGCACTATGCAAATAGCAGATGGAAAAACGGTCGTCATTGACTACACCTTGACCCTTGAAAACGGTCAGGTCATTGAAAGCACAAAGGGCGATGAACCTGTCACCTATGTTCAAGGAACAGGCGAGATCATCGACGGTCTGGAACAGGCTGTAATAGGTATGGAAAAAGGCATGAAGAAGGATATCACCCTGACGGTGGATCAAGCCTTTGGTGCACATGATCCAGAGGCTCTGCTTGAAATCCCCAAAAGCGATCTGCCCCCGGAAACCCATGTCCCAGAAACAATATTACATGCTAACGGCCCCAAGGGGCAAACCATTAACGGTAAAGTCTTGGAAGTGAAGGACAACACCGTCCTTGTGGATTTTAATCATCCCCTGGCAGGACAAAAACTCCACTGCTCAATTCATATTATTGATGTTCAGCAAAATCAAAAGTAGGCGAAGTCATCGCATAAAGGAGTCAATATGAGCGGACAACCTGAAAATAAAAAAGGATTTTCCATAAAACAAATGTTGATGATAGTTGTCAGTGTAATGCTGTTGACCATTTTGGTCACTGTCTTTGCGATTAAAACGTGGCTCTTCCCCTCTCCTTTCACTCCGGTGAAATTGGATCAACAGGAAGAACAGCAGTTGGAGCAAAAGTTAGACAGGATTGACTCCTTTTCAGAATCAACTCAAGCGCATGGGAAAATTGCTGCCGGATCAGTTGCGCAACCGCAACCCCTTACCGAGGGGCCACGAGGTGATTTTGATGCGCAGGGAGCCTTAAAACCAGAGGCATATTCCGAGCAGGAGGCAAACCGAGAGATCACCTTCACTGAGCGGGAAATTAATGGCTTGCTGGCGAATAACACCGATCTAGCTGAAAAGATAGCTGTTGATCTGGACAAAGATCTGGTGAGCCTGCGCCTGTTACTGCCTATTGATCCTGATTTCCCCATCATGGGCGGTAAAACCCTTCGAGTTCGAGCTGGTGCGGAATTGGCCTATCGGGAGGGCAGGCCGGTGGTTATCCTGAAAGGGGTCTCTTTGATGGGGGTGCCTATCCCCAATGCCTGGCTGGGTGGCTTGAAGAATATCGATATGATGCGCGAGTTCGGCGGTGAGCCGGGATTTTGGAAGAGCTTTGGAGATGGGGTGGAGAGTATTCAGGTCAGGGAAGGCGAGTTGTATATCAAATTGCGGGAGTGAAACATTCCTTATCTTGCAGATACGGCACTGGGCTTGTATCATTCAAGCATACATTATATTTGCTTTTGTTGGTTCTAAATAAGGTAGTCCTGCATTGAGATGATGATGGCTTTGTCAAAATTATCCGTCAAGGCCCGGAAAACCGTACAGGCTGACCAACTCCGAATCGGGAATCATCACCTCGTTGCAAGACTACCAATTTTCTCACTTAACTTCCCGTAATCTCTCTTAGAGATATTTCATGCACAACAAAAAAATTTCCCTTGATGAAATACTACTTTTTCTCCTTTTAGTTTTCGGGCCTCTCGCTCACGGCTTAGTCGAAACCTGGTCAATAACCATAGCCTCCATCACTATTATTTTCTTGGTTGCCTTCGCTGTTCTGACCAGGATTTACAAGGGCGAACTCAGGCTCTATCGTACCCCGACGGATATCCCTATCCTGCTTTTTTTCCTATCAGTTCTTATCTCATATTGTATTTCAGTCTATCCTTATGCAAGTAGAATCATCATTTACAAGGGGATAACCGGTCTCGCTCTTTTCTTTTACACGGTAAACACCCAAAGAAGTCAGCAGAAAATCGACAGACTGCTTTGGGTGATCGTCATTATCGGGACTGTCTATGCGGTCATGGGCTTGACCTTGGTCAAAGGTGATATTTTAGGATTTGAGATATACTCAAGAGCACACTATAATATTTCTCTTTTTTTCGTCAACCATAACCATTTTGCCGGGTATTTAGAAATGGTGACTTGTCTGGCTATCGGGCTAGCTATAGCGCACAAAGGCGGAAAGAGGCTAGCTCTTTTCGGCATGGCGGTACTGACTGCGGCGGCGCTTTTCTTCTCTCTGTCACGGGGCGGAATTATTGCTTTTATCGGCGGCTTATCTTTTTATATTGTGGCATTTTCTTTTCTTCAAGAAAAAAAAAGGAAAATATTATTACCTATATCCTTTGCCCTTTTCGTTCTTGCGATACTTGTCTGGTTTGGCCTTGGACCTGTACTGGAGCGGCTGGGAACTCTGGATGATCCGGTGCTGGCAGGTGGAGGCAGGGTTGAGATTTGGCAGGGAACTTTAAAAATGATTGCTGAAAATCCCTTGTTCGGCAGGGGGCCGGGCACTTTTTCTTATGCTTTCCCTCAGTATCAAACTGAGATGCTTGTAGGTAAGTTTATCAATTACACCCATAATGATTATCTGGAATTGGCCTCTGATACAGGACTGATCGGTTTAGCGTGCTTTCTTTGTTTTTTGCTGGTTCTTTTTACTTCCTGCCTGAAAAGATTGGCGAGGACAAGAAATACCTACCGACAGGCTGTAGGTGTCGGGGCTTTATCCGCCTCTTTTTCCATAATAATTCATTCGATAACAGACTGTAATCTTCAAATTTTTTCAAATTTAATTGTATTCGCACTTGCGGCGGGAATCGCCGTGTTAACAGGGGACAAGGTTTGGGGACGGAAAGAAGAAGGAAAGACCTGCGCTGTTTTAAAGTTCAGTAATAATCGCAAAAAAATATTGTTTTTCATAGTGATTATTTTTATGACCTGTTTAGGTGTCGGTGCGGTGTTGACACCCTATCTGGGCGATAAGTATCTTAAAACATCTTGGGCGCATCAACACAATGGAGACTTTGATAAAGCTGTCGCAACTATGAAAAAAGCCATTTTTTTAAATCCTGACAATGCTAAATTAGTGAGCTCCATGGGAGATATTTTATTGACAAACGTAGCAAAAGAGGATAATTATTGGAATATAAAAAATTGTACTTTTCAAAAGCAAGCTCTTCGTTGGTATGAAACGGCGACGAAAAAATGCTCTGTAGCGGGGTATTATTTTAATAAAAAGGGGATGATGCTTGATAAGATTGGGCGAATAATGGATGCGGAAAATGCGTATAAGCAGGCTTTGCGCCTTTATCCTATGCATGCATCAACCTACTACAATATGGCCTATTTGTATCTCAAAAACAAACGTATTGATGATGCATTGCCGTACTATCGTAGATCTTTAGAGCTGGGACAAAGAAAGGAGTTCAATGCAGTTCTTGATGATATATGGAGTGCTGGTGGCGATTACGAAATTCAAAAAAGAGCTGTTCCCAAAACAGCCGGATACAGACATGCTTTTGCGGCTTATCTGAGAACTAACGGAGAAAAAGGATTGGCGGAGCGAGAGATTGCGTCGGCTTTTTCCTTGGAACCCACAGCAAGAAATGCTTTTATTTATGTGAGAGAACTGTATCGTAGCAAGAAATTTGTCGATGCGCTTGCGACAAGCGAAAAATATTTGAGCCAGTTTCCTGAAAATGTTCGCTTACGAGAGCAATATGCTGTAATCTTAGAAAAGATAGGCCAAAATCGGGAGGCGATGTCCGTTTATCGTAATTTGCTTGATGAGCTTACGAGTAAAGATGTCTCGGTGAAATACTATATTTTTATCGCTCGACTTTATGCGAAAGAAAAGGTATATAAAGAGGCAGTTTCTATTCTTCAGCAAGGTATCGAAAAAAAACCATATAAAGGGCAACTCTATTATCCAATGGGGCTATATTTACGGTCTATGAAAAAAAAGGAAGAGGCGCTGACAGCATTTAAAAAAGCTGTCGCCCTTAGACAAAATAATGTGTGGTATCGCTATCAGTTGGGAGTAGAGTATCAACGCAACGGACTTGAACCGGAAGCGTTGAAAGAATGGAAAACGTGCTTAGTGATAAAGGCCGGTTTTGCGCCATGTAGTAAGGCGATAAAAAGGCTTGAAAAAAAATTTGGTTTAGAGTTTAGCGGTGCCGATTGACTGCTGTTTTTCGAGATAAAAATATTTTTCGTTTTTTAAGTAAAATTCTTTCTTTGTGAAAGGATTCTGCATGTAGCGGAAGTTGTTTTTTACAATTTAAGTGTGTAAAGGGAGAGGGATGATGAAAAAAAGTATTTTGTTATTTGTTGCTGTGGGAGCGTTGCTTTGGTCTCAACAGGCTGTTGCAAAGAATGAGGTGACACAAAATGAAAGTATAAGTCCGATTGTTAAGCAATCAAAAGAGTCGAAAAAAGCGTTGAAAGAAGCGGAAAAAGAGTTGAAGAGGATGGCGAGGATAGAAAACAGGGGGAAGAATAGCTGGAATCCTATTCTTCCTGCGAGAACAATTCGCTTACCAAATGGCCTGATCACTTTTATCATCAAAATAAGAATTATTAGTATTTCTAGGATGTTTTGGTGCGACCCGGTTGTTGCGACTGGTTATGATTATGAGATAAAAAGCGGCCCCAGCGTTACCCATTTAGAGTTGCCGAAGGGAATCGGTGACAATAAATATAATTTGTTGTCGTATGATGAGCAGGCGGACCAGTTTGTTGATTCGGGAGTTGTTATTTCCGGGGGCATACAGTATGCCTTTGACAAACCCGTCAGAAAATTCGCCGTAAGAGGTATCGAGACGAGTGCCGGGCTTAATCCTGATGACGATCTGGCTTTTCCTTCTGGATTGAGGTTTACAACGCTGGGCAATGCTGAACTCCGTATGACGCCAGTGTCTATGGAAATAAATTGAGTGTTTCGAAAAAATTTCGCTTAAATAAAGTTTATTCGTTTTTTCTTTGCTTGATTGGGATGGCGGTTGACGGAAACGAGGGTTGTTTTTTGGTCAATTGTCTCTTTTGTTGCGGGTGAAAAAAAAAGAAATGAGATAAAGGACAAAAAAGGTTGACAGGAGAATTATTATGAACTTGTACGGCGTTCAATCGGCAGAAAAAAATGCTCGATGCAGTGTAAAAAAAACTCTGCCGGTAACCGGCATTGTAGTTCCTTTGCTTTGTTGCGGTCTCGCTTTTCCGGGAGTGAGCTTTTCTATGCAGAGCGGGAATACCGAGGCAATTTTAGGGATTACTTTCAGTGCGGAGCATGATGATAATATTAAGCTGAGCAGTGAAACAGATCCTGAATCTGAAACTGAAGGTGACGCTGAAGGTGAAATGGTTTATCATGTGATGCCATCCATAGATTTGACACATGCCTTTGGTGAACATGTATTGAAATTTGATTTGGCCGGTGATTCTCGTTCAGGAGGCGGCAACGTGGATTCCGGTCTGAATATTGATACCTCGGTAGGCTTGGGTTTGAATTTTGCTGGCGGACTTGCTCTCAGTTTGGTGGACACCTATGCCAAAGATGAGTTTGATATGGATTTGTACGACGAATCCGATGTTTCGGAGAATCAAAGTAATGAGTATGGTTTCGACGCTAAATACAGCTTTGGTCGGCGTCTTCGTGCGGAAGCCGGTTATAAACATTTATGGCAGGAGTACAACAACGATCCGAAAGACATTGAATACGATACGGATACTGTGACAGGAAAGTTTACAGCTCCTGTTGCTGAAAGATTGGAGGCGTATGTATCAGGCTCGTTTGAATCAACCGAATCGGATCCTGCATCATCTCAAAATTCCGATACGATGAGCGGTGTGCTTGGAGTTCGCTGGGAAGGCCCCAGTATTTTATCCGGCTGGATAGAAGGAGGATACGGAGATATTGATTATGAAACTGGTACTGATGATGATGATTATTCCGAAGCGATAGGGGACGTGGGCGTGGAGGTTGCATTCACGCCAAGGTCGTATATGGAATTATCCGTAGGGCGAAATAATTACGGCGATATTAAGTACAGCGCTTTATTGAGTCATAATTATTTAGATAAGATGAAAATAAATCTCTCGGCCAATCAATCAACCGCACGTTCTTATAGTACCACCTCAAGCGAAAGAACCTATGATGTAAGCCTGTTTCGGCTTTCTCTTGCAACTAAATTCTTAGAGAGATTTGAAGCTGGTTTAACGGCAAGCTATCAGATGCAGGACACAACAGATGAAGTTGACACATTTGTGGGCAGAGCGACATTAGAGTATCCGATTCAAGAATGGGTCAAAGTAGGAGCCCACTATCAATATGCAACACGAACAGCGGATAAGGATACGACAAAGGACTATGATGATAACAGAATCGGATTCTTTGCCACGTTCTCTCTTTAAGAAGATTGGTTGCCTTTTTCTCCTCGCCTTTTTTTTATGTCTTCCTTTAAAGACTTGGGCAGGCAAAGAGGCAATTATTCTTCTGGCTGATTCAGCAGTCAATAGCCGAACGCATACTCTCTCGACGTTGCCAACACAGCATCGGGTGAAAAAAAGACGGGTGCGAGCACCTGTTAGGTCTGTTAGGTCTGTTAGGTCTGTTAGGTCTGTTAGGTCTAACATATCGCCAGTAAAGCTGGAAAAAAAGTCTGTTACGCCCTCTGTACAAACGTCTTGGCCGATAATATCTGGAGGTAGCGAAATGTTGCCTCTAGTCAATTCAAAAAATAATGGAAATAAATCCTATACCGTCGGGTCCGAAGATATTCTTGCCATAGATGTTTATGACAACCCTGATTTAAAGGGAGAATATACTGTATCTACAGACGGTTACATTGTTTTCCCTCTTGTCGGTCAAGTGAATGTTTCAGAAAAAACACTTGTCGCCATCAAGGACAAACTGACCAAAATTCTGGAAAAAGATTATTTGTATAATCCCATTGTCAGTGTCGATGTCAGTAAATATCTGAGTAAAAAAGTCAAGATAATGGGAAATGTCGGAAAACCAGGCATTTATTTTCTTGACTCCCCCACTCGCCTTTTTGATCTTCTGACAAAGGCCGAGGGGGTTTCTTCTCAATTAGGAACAGTTATGAGCGGGCAAAAGGCTCATATAATGAGAGACTCCTCCCAAGGTACAAATCGTAGGACATCTAAAAATATTAGAACCTACTATGTTGATTTGCATCAGTTGTTGGTGGAAGGCAAAGATGAGGCTAATGTCTACCTTCAGGACGGTGATGTTATTTATATACCGGATAACAGCTCATTTCATGTAATAGGAGAAGTTAAACATGCTGGCACATTTCCGTTTGAAGAGGGTATCACTTTACTGAAAGCTATAACCTTGGCCGATGGTGTCACAGAAAAAGGATCGGTCGAAAACGCTGTCATCAAGCGTATGCAGAATGGACGAGTTGTAGAGGTGAAAGTGAGTTTGGACAGTCTTCTACAAATAGATGACACTGTTTATATACCGGAAGATACCAATTTTATTCATGTGGTTGGTGAAGTAAAGGCACCGGATTCATTTCCATATAAGCATGGCATATCTTTACTGAAAGCAATAACAATGGCTGGCGGGGCAACGACGAAAGGTTCTATTGCGAATGCTGTCATCAAACGCCAGATGAGCAATGGTCGGGTTGCGGAGATAAAGGCAAGTATTGATACCGTTCTCCAGCCTGATGATACGGTTTTTGTACCGGAAATTCGTTCATATCATGTAGTCGGTGAGGTAAAGCAGCCGGGTTCATTTCCTTATGAACAACAGGTAACATTGTTGACGGCAATCGCTATGGCGGGCGGAGCCACCAAAAAAGCCGCTCCTAAAAATACAGTCATTAAACGTCTTAAAAACGGCAAAGTCGAAGAAATAGAGGCGAGTATGGATACTCTTATTATGCCGGATGATGTCGTTGATGTTCCGCTTAGTTTCTGGTGAGCTGATAAAAATATCGCCTTTCGATCCGAGCCGTTATCTGAAAAAACGAACCGAAATTTGAGCTATTTTTTTGGTTCGTTTTTTTATTTGACTATTCTGGAAGAATCAATTTTGATTGCATGTCAACAATCGTGAAATTTGGTGCGATTTGATTATACGCACCGTAATGCCGCTTCATAAAATTATATAAAATGAACCATCAAGAACAGCCTGAAATTCAGGAACAGGAAATAAATCTACGGCAATTTTTGTTAGTTTTGCGTAGAAGATATCCATATCTTATTGCGATTTTTTTCCTTATTGTCATTCTTGCGGGAGTGTATTCATATCGGCAAGTTCCGCTTTACCAGGGGAGCAGTATGATGATTTTCGAGCCGAACAATCAATCTCCTGTAGATTTTGCCAATTTCGATATGGGAAAAACAAATGAATTTATTGAAACGCAGAAAAAGATAGTCACTTCCCGTACAGTAATCAGTAGGGTTTTTAATACGCTGAATTTATCAAATAAATTTAATAAGGTTGAAAAATCCGATTCCATATTTAGTGTTTTAAATTTACCGAATGTTTTCAAGAGAACGGATGCTCCCGAGGTGCAGCCTGATCCGATTAAAGCATTTAGTAAAAATATTTCGGTGGCGTCTTTAAGAGGTACAAATCTTTTAGAACTTAAGGCTGTCAGTCCTGATCCCAAAAAGGCGGCTCTTTATACTAACACGCTGGCTCGGATTTATATAGAGTATGATCTTGAAGATCGTCGAGCATCTTCGAATAATGCATTTACTTGGTTGTCGGAACAGGTGTCGATATTAAAGGCCAAGGTTAAGCAATCCGAAATGGATGTTCTGAAATACAAGCAGGAAGAAGAACTGTCTTCTCTTGAGAAAAGGCAGAGCACTGTTGATGATAAGATCACCGAGTTGAATGAAAATTACTCTAAATTAGGTCTGCAGAGAATGGAGAAAGAAGCCATTCTTCGAGAAATAAAAGGCTTGGGACGAAAACAGCGCAAGGGAGACACTATTCCTGAGTTTCAGGAGAATGCGCAACTCAAAATTTTGAGACAGGAGTACAGTAAAATTGAAATAGCGCTGGCTCGAATTTCAACAAAATTTAAAAAGAATCATCCGGAACGAATTCGCTTGAACTCGCAACTCTCTCTTATTTCAACGAAAATATCCAGAGAGGCGGGGAAAATAATCCGCGATTTAGGGGTAGAGATCCGGATCTTGCAAGATAGAGGGGAAAATATCCAAAATGTTTTGCAATCATTCAAGAAACAGGCCAGAAAAATAGCGGAGCAGGCTATACAATACGGGGTGCTGAAACGTGAAGCTGAAAGTAATAAACAGATGTACAATGTACTCCTTGAAAGACTGAAGGAAACAGACATTAGCGGCTCTATTGTTGCCAATAATATTAGAATAGTTGATGAAGCGCAGGTGCCTAAATTTCCATTCAAACCCAACATACCCCGTAATCTGTTGCTTGCCGGAGTACTGGGTCTGTTTTTAGGAACAGGGGCGTGCTTTTTGATTGAGTATTTTGACAACACGTTCAAAAACGGCAATGACGTTGAGCTGTTCCTTGATCTGCCACTTGTAGGAGTAATACCGGAGAAAAAAACAAAAATTTCAGTGGGCGACAAACTGGACGGATTGCTGAACAAAGATTATCAAGAAAGCAAGGTGATGTTGGAGCATCATAAATCTGGTCATGTCTTGAATTCTCTTTTAATTACCAGTTCTCTTGCCGGTGAAGGAAAGACCACTAGTGCCGCTTCAATCGCAACAGCGTTCGCACGAAGTGGCACAAAGATATTGCTGATAGACGCTGATATATTTAAACCGGCCCTTACTCGCATGTTTTCGATGGAGAGCAGGCATGGTTTATCCGACTTCCTTCTCAAGGGCGAAGATCCTTCCAGTTTAATACATAAAACAGAAGTGGATAATCTTTACCTGTTGCCCAGCGGTCTTGTACCGCCCAATCCTGAAGAATTACTCGCTTCAGAAGAAATGAAGCGACTCGCTCGGGATATAACAAAGGATTTTGACTTGGTAATTATTGACAGTCCTCCTGTTGCCGCAACTCTTGGAGTCGCTATTTTGTCCAGTATTGTTGACGGCACCATTGTTGTTGTTAGGTCGCACAAGACTTCACATTCTATAGCAAGTAGATCCGTACAAACCTTCAAAAAGTTAAAAACAAATCTTATCGGCGTGATTCTAACTGGAACCAAAAAAACAGGCCGTTATGGTTATGGCTATGGCTATGGCTATGGCTATGGCTATGGCTATGGATATGGTGAAGACAAAAAGAAGGCAGCATCCTCTTCAAAGGCTCCTAAAAAGAAAGTTTGATATGTGAAAATAAGGTTCCGTAGATCACTTCGTACAAATAAATTATATACGGTTGACTTCGTACAACATCAAAACGAATTACGACACCTTCACCACAATAAAACGATATTTATAATTTGCATGTATGACATACATACATACATACATACATACATACATACTGCATGGTCTCTTATTTTATCCAAAAAGTAAAGGCGCAATGCTTTCTGCTGGTGAAGCAGGCGACGCATTTTAATTTTTGGCTGCTCCTGCTGACAGATCTCTTTTTGCTTGTTTTGTCCTTTAACGCGGCTCAATTTATCCGTTTCGCGGATAATATCTCAGACGTGTCTTACACCCTGTTGTCACCGTTGCTGAGTGTGATAATCTGTATAAAAATTGTGATTTTTTACGCTATGGGGTTGTACAGGGGCATGTGGCGCTACACAAGCTATTCCGATCTTCTGAATATTCTGAAAGGAACGTTCGTTTCTTCACTGACTGTTGTTACTTTCCTGCTCTATTTCAATCGTTTTCAGGGCCTCTCGCGTTCTCTTTTTATCATTGACTCTTTGCTTACCTTTTTATTCATCAGCGGCAATCGGGTTGCTGTCCGTTTTTTTTATAAACAAGTGGAAGGAAGCCGATCACTGTTACCTGCTGAGACCTCTTCAAAAATTAGATTATTGCTGATAGGTGCCGGCTCCTCAGCGGAGAAGGTGTTGCGCGAGCTTAACGATAATAAAAGACTTCCCTATAAGCCGATTGGACTAGTCGATGATGACCCGAAAAAAGTCGGCATGAAAATTCACGGCATTCCCGTGGTCGGGTTGATCTCTGACATCAAAGAGCATGTTCAGCGCATGAAGGCTCAAGAATTATTAATTTCTATTGCCTCTGTAACCGGATCAGAGATGCGGCGTATTGTCTCTCATTGTCAAGAGGCAAAGGTTCCTTTTAAAATTATTCCCGGAATCGGTAATCTCATTAACGGCACAATTTCAGTTAAGTCTATTCGTGATATTTCCTATACGGATCTATTGGGTAGAGAAGAGGTACGACTGGAGCAGGACAAAATTGGTCGATATTTGCAAGACAAGGTAGTTCTTGTTACCGGAGCCGGGGGGACAATCGGCTCTGAACTCTGCCGTCAGATACTCACGTTTTCTCCGAAGTCCGTTATTCTGTTTGATGCGGCTGAAGAAAATCTGTACTCAATCCAGATGGAGCTTCTGCATGAATGCAATTATCATAACATGGTGCCGATATTAGGTAAAGTTCAGGATCTTAAACTGCTTAAAACAGTCTTTAAATATTACAGGCCGACCGTGGTTTTTCATGCTGCGGCATATAAGCATGTACCTCTCATTGAAAATAATCCATGGCAGGCGGTGGAAAATAATGTTCTTGCCGCTCAATACTTGATAGAAACATCCATATTGTATAACGTGGAACGATTCGTGCTGGTTTCGACCGATAAGGCGGTTCGCCCAACCAATGTTATGGGGGCTTCAAAAAGATTAACCGAATTATTGATGCAGGCATATACCACTTGTCCTTATACCGATGATGAAGATGCTGACGAAGCAAGCGAGCATAATACCATTTTCATGGCGGTTCGATTTGGTAATGTGCTTGGTTCTTCCGGTTCCGTGATACCGCTTTTTAAACGACAGATAGAACTCGGTGGTCCGGTTACTGTCACCCATCCAGAAATTACACGATATTTTATGTCTATCGAAGAAGCGGCGCAACTCATTTTGCAGGCCGGTTCCATGGGCCAAGGTGGAGAAATTTTTATTCTGCGCATGGGTAAACCCATAAAAATAGCGGAAATGGCCAAAGAACTGATCAGGCTTGCCGGTCGAGTTCCAGATCAAGAAATAAAAATTAAATATACAGGATTACGCGAAGGCGAAAAACTTTACGAGGAGCTGATCACTGAAGGCGAGGGGATTGTTGATACTGACCATGAAAAAATTATGGTGTTGCGAGGTAACGAAGTGGAGTATTGCAATTTGTTCAACGGCATTGAACAGCTCTGTGAAAAAGCTGATGAGCATGACAGCAGAGGTATTAAGAAAATTCTTCAACAGATCATTCCTGAATACACTCCTGATTTTGAATCATTAGGAGTAAAAGATGTAACTTCTCATGATCGTCCTGCATTGAATTGCAGGATAGATCTCTGAGAGATTGACCTCCGTGAATATCCGCACCGGGGCTCGGAGTATACTGTCAAAAGCGACTCAAGGAAAAATAAAAAAAAGCAACAGATGCCATTGCGCAGGA
>RCNA010000054.1_pt1 | contig 14305 bp, 11 predicted proteins | sample 2041331 | NCBI WGS metagenome assembly RCNA01 (sample SAMN09708233, study PRJNA481090) | Marine sediment metagenome, whole genome shotgun sequencing project. | reverse complement strand
TTTTTAATAAACCCGTTGGCACCCAGCTTCAAAGCGGCTTTTACTTCTTCGTCTTTTGAAAAACCGCTGGCGATGACCGCCTTTTGCTGAGGATGCAGCTTGATGATTTCCTGATATGTTTGACGCCCGTTCATCCCCGGTTCCATCTGCATATCTATGACTAAGAGGTCAACGGGTTTTTCCTGTAAAAATTCAATGGCCAGCTCGCCAGAGGATACAGACTCAACCGTATAGCCGATGCTGCGCAATATCCTGCCTGCAATGTCCCGTAGTTGGCTCTCGTCATCAATAATCAGAATAACCCCGCTGTTATCCTCTGCTTTTTCATGCATGTTGTTTTCATATTCGGCGACGGCTATGTTCTTGCTCACCGGAAAGTAAAGCTGAAAACATGTTCCTGTTTCATCGCTTGTGACAAAGACCTTACCGTCATGATCTTTCACCGTGTTCCAGACCACAGTCAATCCAAGGCCGGTACCGCTTCGTCCCATGACTTTTTTGGTGTAAAACGGTTCAAAAATATGTTGTAAGTCGGTTGCTGAAATACCTGAACCTGTGTCCTCCAGCCTGAGAACAATATACTCTCCGGTCTTTATATCCTGTTCTTTCGAAACAGCCTCATCAATGTATTCATTATACGTGGAAAGAGCGACGGTTCCGTCATTGACTATTGATTCCGCAGCGTTTGTTATCAGGTTCATGAGGCATTTTTTCATATGAATCGAAGAACAAGATATATCGGCCCGTCTCGCTTCCAGCTGGTTTGTATATGCTATGCTCGGATACAATGCTTGGAGGCTTTTATGTTCAAGCGACCGTATATGTTCGTTAATCAGCAGGTTGAGATTCTGCGTTTCTTTGGCAATCGCCGCACCACGGGCCATGGTGAGCAGATCTGCCACCACCATGGCCGCTCTTTGGCCGGATTCTAAAATAGCTGCAATAGGTTCCCGTAAGGGGCTGTCCGGGGGTAGAGTTTTTAAGAGCAATTCAGGGTAGCCGATGATGCTGGCGAGGATGTTGTTCAAATCATGGGCTACCCCGCCTGCCATAAGTCCTATGGACTCCATTTTTTTGGCCTGATACATCTGGTCTTCAAGTTTTTTCCGTTCCCGCAGATCCCGAATCACGAAGACGGCCCCGCTTGGCTCTCCAAGGGCGTTCCGAATCGGTGAGGCCGAGGTGAGCACCGGAATTTTGCCGTCTTTCGAAGTAATTATAGCGGTTTCCTGATTGCTTAATAATGCAGCTTCTCCGTCTGAGGAGATATCCCGAATCCAGGCGCTGTATTTCGGTTCTGTCAGAAATGCGCTCAAAGGTCTGCCGATGACTTCATCCTCAGCAAAACCGACAAGCGATAATCCCCCCTGATTGCAAATTGCAACACAACCTGTAAGGTCGATGACAAAAACCGCGTCAGTCATGGAAAACAAAATGCTTTCTAAATAGTTTTTGGCCTTTTCTAGTTCAACCGCCTGTTGCAGAGCGATTTTTTGTTTATGTAACTGGAGAAAGAATCGTACCTTACTGAGCAGAATCTTCGGCTCGTACGGTTTAATAATGAAATCAACAGCGCCTGATTCATACCCCTTAAAAACATGATAATCATCATGGTAGACGGCTGATAAAAAAATAATAGGAAGATTTTCCGTTGTTGCATCGTAACGAAGCAGTTCGGCCAGTTCGTAACCGTCCATGTCCGGCATCTGCACATCAAGAATCGCCAAGGCGAAGTCATCATGCAGGGTGGCCTTTAAGGCTTCGTTTCCGTGGGTTGCCTGAACAATGCCCACGTCAAGATCAGCCAGCACCTTCTTGAGGGTAAAGAGATTTTGCTCCTTATCATCGACGATAAGTATTTTTTGCATAACAAACCGAATTCATATTTTGATAAGTAGGGAAGAGAGCGTGACAGAGCGCATAAACCCGATATTTGGCTTTCTATGTGTATTATAGTTTTCTTTTTTTATAAACTCACCTGTTTCTTTCAGAGAAAATATTTTTCTCGTACAGAACGACGAGTTTTATTTTGTTGTTTTACTATCGATAACAATGCATTGAAAGAGGCTAGGTGGGGGTATGTGCCGCAGAATTGAGGGAGGTACGCTATTGTCCACCGATATACCGGTATAACTCAAACTTTTTTTCAAGAAAGGGAGCTGCGGATTGCAAAGCCCTTCGATTGAAGGGCTGAAAGGTTGCCTTTTGGGGTTGAAGTGAAGATGTATAGATATCTTTCGCTTGATTTAATCGTCTCCGTCGTTCTTTAAAGAATCCGAAACAGCATCAACGAAATCCTGCTCTGTCAGCTCAAAATCTGCATTATGCGCATCATTCACTTTGAGAAGGATGGTCATATCGCCCTGATAAGGAGGTTCAAAATCAAACTTACCTTCTTTATCGGTTATACCTTCCAGTAATTTTTCCCCCTTTTTGCCGACAACTATGACCTTGGCTTTTTGCACCTTTTTGCCACCCATGAAGAAGCCTTCCACGTAGACGCGGTTGTTTTCCACATAGCACCAAAGTGTGGTCGCATGGGCATAAGCTGAAGCGGCTATGGACAGCGTCAGCATTGTCGCCGCAAGGAAAAAAGCTGATTTTTTAAACACGTTTAATTTGTACATAATTGAATCTTCTCCTTTTTTTATTCTTGAATATTTTATCACATCTCACTTTGATTAGGCCCACCTCTCAATAAAATTGGTCTGAGTATTAGAGCCGTGTAAAACAGGATGCTGGAAACAAGGGCTATAACCGCACCGCTTGATACCTCCTCCATCAGGATGGAGAGCAAAAGACCAAGGGTTGTGCTGATGGTGGAAAAAAGAATACTGAGCCAGACAAAACAACGGAGGTTGACCGCAATCAGTTGCGCCCCGGCAGCGGGTACAACAATCAGTACCAAAACAAGTAGAGCACCGACCAATTTCAGGCTAGCCACTACTACTATTGTCATCAGGGTAACGAACATATATTCTAAGAAAACCGGAGACTTGCCCCGCGCCTTAGCCAAGGTGCGGTTGAAGCTGGAAAGCATGAAGTTGTTAAAATTACAAGAAAAAACAATAGCGACGACTATCGAGGCAAGGAACAGGATGATCAAATCATTATCGTTCAGGGTGATCAGGCTACCAAAGAGGATACTCTGAACCATATGGATATTGAACTGCTTGGTCACCACAATCATCAGGATAATCCCAAGACCGAGCACTTGAGCCAGAACCACCCCGATAATCGTATCATTGGCCAAGCGGGTGCGATTTTTGACAAAAGTCATCAGCAAGGCGACAATCAGACAAAATCCATACAGCCCGACATAGGTGCCTTCAGGTGGTTCACCGATCATCAGGCCGATAGCCACCCCGCTCATAGCAGCATTACCAATGGTCTGAGTAAAAAAAGACAACTTTTTGGTAACCACCACTGTGCCGATAGCTCCGAGCAGTGGGCCGATTATCAGGGCGGCAAGTAGACCACGGGTCATAAAGGCAAGTTCAAATATTTCGGGTAAATACCCTGCGACTGCCCAGCTTTTAACAAGATCGTAAATAAAGTCCATATACCTGTCCGATAAGGTTTTCTTGGTAACTGCTATGCGATATGTTTCGCCTGTTCAGCCTAAAAATGTATATTGTCGTAACAGATCAGAGTGATCCAGCCCTTTTGTCGGTCCGTCATAGAAGACACTTCGGTTGACCGCAGTGACCGCATCAGCGACACGGCAGATCATGTCCATGCTGTGACTAACCATGAGAATGGTGATTTCCCGCTCGTCCCGCAGGTTGATCAGCATTTCTTCAAACTGGCGGATACCGACCTCGTCAATATTACTGGCTGGCTCATCCAGCAGGAGGAGTTCCGGTTTTGGCTCCAAAGCCTGGGCCAGCAATACTCTGCGAAATTCTCCGCCGGAAAGCTGGCCGATACAGCGGTCAATTAGATGCGTGCTTTTGGTGGCGGAAAGTATATCCTTAATCCGCGTTCGCATTGCCTTGCGTCGACCTAAAAAGACCGGCACCTTTTTCAGCATGAGAAAGAGAAAATCAAACACGGTTATCGGTACGGAATGGTCAAATTCCAAAAACTGCGGGACATAACCAATCCGACCGTCGTCCTTGAATAAAAAACGAATTGTTCCCTTATGCGGCATCCCGCCCATGATGCTCCGCATCAACGTGGTTTTACCGGCACCGTTGGGTCCGGTCAGAGCATGAATCTGTCCCCGCCGGACGTGCAGACTGATGTTTTCAAGAATTCTGTTGCCTCGGAGAGCGACAGAAAGGTTTTCTATTTCAAGCAGGTTCTGTCGCTCTGTGTCTGTCATTTTTTATTGCTCCTTGTCCTGCGGTTTCGGCTGCGCCTGCGGCATGATGTCCTTTAAGTTCTCCTTGACGGATTCCCGCATTTTTTTCGACTGCATTTTCGGCATAACGTTCTGGAGGTTTTCCTTCATGGTATCCTGCATCTGCCGCGTAGTGTCCTCTATCTGTTGAGACATCTGTTTCGACATTTTTTCTCGCTGTATCGCCGGTACGGCTTCCTTCAGGTTCTCCCGCACATTGCCCCGCATTTTCTCTGACATCTGCTCTGACATTTTCGCAGGAAGGTCTTCCGACATCCGGCCCGGAATCATTCCCGTCCCGGACACTTCGGTCAGGGCTGCGACAATGGCATCCATATTTTTCCGCATGTTCTGCTCAAAATGTTCCTTGCTGTAGTCGCCGTTGGAAATATGGGAAAGAGCGTACAAACGGCAACCGGTCTCTTTATAAATAATATCCGTGTATTTTTTTTCATAATCCAGTTCCCCAAACAAAACATTCACCTTGGCCCTCTTAATCCGCTTGATGGTGTCCTGTAACTGCCGGGCGCTGGGTTTAACACCGTGTCGAGGCTGAACCACGGCGCTGACCTCAATTCCTAATTCCTGAAAAAGATAGGAGTATCCGTCATGAACCGTGGCGATGCGCAGTGTTGCGAGATTGAGCATGTCAAGGCGCATCAGGGTGGATTGAAGCATGTTGCGCAATTTCATGGAATAGGCCCGCACATTTTTAATAAATTTTCGAGCGTTATTAGGGCAGAGTCTGCCTAATTTCCGGGCGATCATCTGCATCTGCTGAATCGCTCCGGTTATAGCTATGTAGGTGTGGCTGTTGTAGGAGACCTTGGCATCGTCCTTCTTTTCAAAAGAATAATGCTTGTTAAAGGAGGGAATCAGAGGCAGTCCCTTGCCGGTGTTTATAATTAGCAATTTATCGTTGTCAATGGCCTTGAGCATGGGGTTGACAAATTCATCGTGTCCGAGACCGTTGATAACAAGCACGTCCAAATTTTCCAACATTTTCATATCCGAGGGTACCGGCTGATAGGCATGGGGATCTGAGCCCGGCGGAATCAGCGAAGTGACGTTGGCCGCATCACCCACAATGTTTTTGACCCACGAGTAATACGGATGTAGGGAAACCCCTATATCCAGGCGGCATTGCTTCTCCCCGGCATACACCTGAGTCTGCGCCAGCGCAAGGCCGGCAAACAATATAACCAAACAGCTTACTATTTTTTTCATGTCGGTAAGTATTTTATATAATGATAAAAATTAAGTAAAAAGTAAAAATATCAATTATTGTTCTGTTCAACAATTTTTTCTGCGGAAGCTGTATTGCCGCTGATGATCCATTTCCAGCCGCGTTCAGCGAGGGAACCTTCAGGATAATCAACAGTCTGCTGGTTGATCCAAATTTGGGCAGAAAAACGATTTTCCTGATTTTCCGACGGGATGTATGGGTAAGGATATGTTTCGGCCTGAAGATCTATAATGCGTAGAATAAAACTGTTTTCCAAGGGGTCCGCCCCCTCTTTTTCAGTTCGGGCCACATTTTCGTTGACTCCGTAATAATCAATCCATGTGGCTCCCCGATGCTGTTCCCATGTAAAACCACGCAGGCCGACCTGCAGAAAATTCTTGGCAAAAGGTGGCAGAGACTGCTCTTCAAGCAGAGACACGTCAGGCCAGTCGCCATCTGACTCATAGCTCCAAGTGATGTCGCCCACCGAGCCGAGCAAAGAACGATAGAGCTCAGGTGCTTGATTTTTTAATCGTATATCTCTTATCTGGTATGATTTGTTTTCCGTTTTACCATGCTTCGGAGCAACCTGCGCAAAACGAAGTCCGGCAAGCAAAACAATCAGGATGATAGCAACCATAAGACCGAGCAATTCCCGTCCGGCGGCCAAAGGTGGCACAATGACTTCTTTTATTGTAACTTTTGTTGTGACCGCCGTATTGGCCGGAGTAACAGTATTATTCGTCATGTTTATCCACCAAAAAATATGCTTTTATCAAAATATTCACTCTGTGTCAACGATAGTATTATTTTTCCAGAATACGTAACACCGTTGTTGAAAAAGATCAACATCTAACTTCCTTTGGATAGAAAAAACAGAGCAGGGAAGACGAGTAGAGGCGAGCCGCCTGAACCAACAGCCGCCATGATTGGAGCGAAGCCGTTTCCTCAACATTTTGAAACGGTTGGAACGCAAAAAAAGAGGCACTCGTCACAGATTTTATTTGCTCTTAAAAATCCGATGAGTGCCTTTCCTGAATCGTAGAATTGTAAATCAGTTTTCAGATTTTTCGTTTTTTGGACAGCGGATCCGTTCCACTTTGTCGGCAAAGACAAAATTATCATCATGCTCTGGGGTATGACAAATCTTGCAGAGCTTCTCATCTGGGTGCGGAACAGGAATAGCTTCCCGCTTACTGATGTGATTTGCCCCCGGTCCGTGACAGGTTTCGCAACCGACATTTTTTAGCTCGTTGGGCAACATCAGAAGCAGACGTTTTGCTTGAACCTTGGCCGCATCATAATAGGGCAGGGTGACGTGGCAAAGCAGGCATTCTTCGTTAAAGTGCTGGTTCTTTTTTTTCAGCGTGGGCCAAGCATCCGCATGTTGGGTTTTTTTCCAGAAAGCCGTCTGCTTCTGATGGCATTCTTGGCATTTTTGCCAACCGGATAAATCCTGCAAAGTGGCTGTCGGCTGGTTCTCCGAGGAAGCCACCTTTTTTTTATTCAGCAGATTAATCTCCTGAATAGTTGCGGAGATAATCTTCTGAACCTCAGGTTCCTGCGGCGACGAAGCTTCCAAAGCGATAAAGCGATTTGTAAAATCGCACATCTTTTCCGTTTTCGGCGGGTTATCCCTGCTTGTTTCTTTCGATGTTGTTCCTTCCCATGTCTTTGCCGCTGTCCAGTCAATCCGCATTGTGCCGAGATACTTTCCTCTGGTCCCGGTTTGAGCGATCAGGGTGTTCTCGATTTTGTAAGGATCCGGCGAAGATGCTCTATGGCCGGATGCTAGGATGAGATGAATTCCCGTAACCTTTTCAGCGATTTCTTTGTTGACTTGGTAAGGGTAATTGGAAAGCAGGATGGTCATATCCACTTTCTTTTCCAGCTTGGCCACGACCTCTGGCAAAACTTCCTGCCAGTGCAAGATGGTGTATCCTTTCTCTTTCGATTCTGCACCTTGTTCCGCTCGCTCATCCGTGAGTCCGAGAACAGCGACTTTCATGTCGTCAATTTCTGTAATGAGATACGGCGTGAAGATAGGTTTTTTTGTTTCAGGATCAACCAGATTCATGGATAACCAATTAATTTTATCCTTTTCCTCAATCTCCTTGAGCAGGTTAACCCCACAGGACAAATCATATGCGGAAACACCCATTGCCCGGCAGTCCATAGCCCGCATAGCCTTGGCCATACCCTCGGCCTTGGTCTTCAACTGCGGTTCTTTGTCCGCCGAGATTTTTTTTTGTTTAAAGAGCAGAGAACCGCTGTCAAGAAACAAATAGGGAAGTTTTTCCTGTTCAACGATTTTTTTTATTTGAAAAGCCTTTCTGGACAGCCCGCCCAGCTGTTTGGTTTTTCAGCCACAGGGTTCAATCTCACCCCGGACATCGTTTGCGTAAAAAAGTAAAAATTCCGTCGCCTGAGATGAAGTCGTCATAATCAGCAGTGACAGGGAAAAAATCGTAAAAATCATACATTTTTTGTTCAACATAACGTTTACCTTTGTATTTCAATGAAAGCGAAAACGACGGACGATTGCCGTCGGCTTATTTATATCTTACTTTTTTCTGTTCCTGCGCCCGTTGTAGAAGAATTTTTCGCCACTTGATCAGACGGTCACGAATAACAGCCTCAAAGCCACGTTCCGTCGGCTGGTGTTCTTGGGGACGAGCCCGTCTTCAGCAGCATGCGCATACTGATACTTTTCGCTATACCCTATATTCCGCATGAGTTTGGTTGGCGCATTACGCAGGTGCAGGGGAACCGGCAACGAGCCAGAATGCCTAATTTCCTTTTTAACCTTTTTTTCCGTTATGTACAAGGCATTGCTTTTCGGAGCCGTGGCAAGATAAACAACAGCCTGATACAGAGCCGATTCATAGGCTCCATTATGTATGGAAAACATTTTTACGTCAAGAGGTCAAGGTTGGTAAATTTGCATAATTTTGTCTTACGCGAGGGAGAGGACTGCCTCTCAAAAGAATAATTAATCACCGGTATTGCCTTGTCAGTAAGTGGATGGTAGAATGGAAATAAAATATTTTCAGTCGTCAAGTGGAATGATAAAATGTACTATATGATATATTATCAGCGCATATTACTTCCAAATATTACTTGTACTAAGAGTGTGTTATAATGGTGCCGGATATCCTGTTGATTACAGAGCAGCCTGAACTGTTTCAACAGGTAACTGACATATTGAGCGAGTACGATGTGGACTGGTGTTCAGCCCGTGAGGCTCTCAGTGTGTGTGTTCATCAGCCGGTCAGGGTGATTTTGGTGGCTGATGAGTTGGCCGAAGCCGGTGGCATTGAACTCTTTGACAATCTGCGGATCTCCCGTCCTAGCCTGCTCGGTTTTTTGATCGTTGCCAAGGACGCTTCCACTAAGCTTTGTCCGGCGGCCATGGAAAGCGGTTTTTCCGGTATGTTTTCGCGCCCGCTTGATCCTGAGCAGATGCAGAGCAGGGTTTCTAAGGCGATGGAGGCTGCGGCCCTGCGTGAGGAAAATGCTCGTCTCCGGGCTTTGCTGCCTTTGTATGGACTGGGGGAGAATTTTATGTCCTCCACCAATCAGCATGATGTTTTGGAAAGTCTGCTCAATGTTATCGGCGATCAGACCGCTGCGGACAGTCTGTCGGTAATGCTCTATGACGAAGAGGAAGGCGTGTTGCGCATAGCCGCCTCCCGTGGTATTCCCGAAGAAATGATCGACAAGATTAAAATAAAGCCTGGTGATAAAATTGCGGGTCGGGTTTTTCAAGAGCGTAAACCGGTTATCCTGAATCAAGAGACCCAGAATGATTCGCGTTTTGCTGATCTGCTCAAACGACCGGAGATTGTTTCTGCGGTCTCCTTCCCTATGATCGTCCGCGACAAAATCCTGGGAGTTCTCAATGTCAGCTATACAGACGGGGATATTCGCTTTGCTGATTCTGATATTGAGATACTAGGCATTTTCAGTACCCAGGCCGCCTTGGCTGTGGAAAATGTCCACGCCTTTGAATCCGTGGCGCAGGAAGCCAGATTGCAGGCCCTGTTGGAGCAATATGTCGCTCCAGAAGTGGCAGAAGTGTTGCTTGCCAGTCCTGCCGCTCTGACTACCGGTCTTGGCGAAATCAAGGAGGCGACGGTCCTTTTTGCAGATATCCGTAACTTCACCGGTATGGTTCAAGAAGTTCCATTGGCGGTGTTACGTGATTTTCTCAATGAGTTTTTTCAGCTCTTTACGGAGACTATTTTTGAATATCGCGGTACGGTTGATAAGTTTATGGGCGATGCGGTGCTGGCGGTTTTCGGTGCATTAATAGAACTGGATAATGCCTCGTTCACCGCGATAGAGACGGCTCTCGCCATTCGTGAACGTTTTGCCGTGCTGAAGAAGGAGTGGCGGCACCGGGATCCGTTTTTCGTCACCCTTGACCTGGGGTTTGGTATTACTCGTGGGGAAATGTTTATGGGCAATGTCGGCTCGGCCAGACGTTTGGATTATACGGTTATCGGCACGGAAGTCAATATCGCCCAGCGGCTGGCCTCAAAGGCAACTTCATCGAGCATATATATCACGGATAAGGTTCGTGATGAGCTGGTGCAAAAACAGGTTGATCAACAGGTCATATTAAAGGATGTGGGGAAGATGGTCTTGAAGGGCGTGCAATACTCGGTTCCGACATTCAGTGTTGTGGGGATAGAAAAGGACAGAAAGGAATAGAAAGGAATACACGAGGTGTTTCCTGCGGAAAAAAACCGCGGTTGGAGTTTCTGCAACGGAGGCTTATTTTGTTTTTTCTGATATCGTTTGATTCCCGCCAGCAACACTCTTTTTCTTTTCTCTCTTATCATATACTTTTTTTAATATACGATTTTTATATATCTTTTCATAAATTGGGGTTGTTCATATGAGATTGAAAAATAAAGAGCTGCTTTGCCATCGTTGTTTTATTGCCGGCGATTGGTTTGAGGCGGTGGACGGTAAAACCATTGATGTTTATAATCCGGCGAACAATGAGTTGATAGGCTCTGTTCCCTCTCTTGGTCGAGATGAGACGTTGAAGGCTGTGGCGGCGGCTGAGGCCGCATGGCCCGCATGGCGAAACAGAACCGCTCATGATCGTTCGCGACTTATTCGACGTTGGTATGAACTGATTATTGAAAATCAGGATGATCTGGCGGCGATTATGACCGCTGAGCAGGGAAAACCACTCGCTGAATCTCTTGGTGAAGTTTTATACGGAGCCAGCTTTGTCGAATGGTTCGCCGAAGAGGCGAAAAGGGTATACGGGGATACCATTCCCATGGGGCAGCCGGGTAAGCGCATCATTGTGATTAAACAGCCGGTAGGCGTTTGTGCGGCCATCACGCCTTGGAATTTCCCTTCCGCCATGCTCACTCGCAAAGCGGCCCCAGCACTCGCCGCTGGCTGTCCAATAGTAATTAAACCCGCCGCACAAACCCCATTTTCAGCCTTGGCTTTGGCTAAATTGGCTGAGGAAGCCGGAATACCAGCGGGTGTGTTGAATGTGCTGACCGGGGCCGCCGCTGAAATAGGCGGAGCATTAACGGAAAGCCCGGTTGTTCGCAAATTAAGCTTTACCGGCTCCACCGAAGTGGGAAAGATGTTGATGCGTCAGTGTGCCGACACTGTGAAGAAAATTTCTCTGGAATTGGGTGGACACGCCCCTTTCATTGTTTTTGACGATGCGGATATTGATGAGGCGGTGGCGAACGCTGTCGCTTCAAAGTATCGTAATTCAGGGCAGACTTGTGTCTGTGCCAACCGATTTATTGTTCAGGAGGGAATTTACGATACCTTTGCTGAAAAATTTATTCAGGCGGTTACGGAACAGCTCAAAGTGGGGAACGGTTTTGACGAGGGAGTAAATCAGGGGCCGCTTATTGACCTGAATGCTGTGCTCAAAGTGGAGCGGCAGATCAATGATGCCTTAGATAAGGGAGCGCGTTTAGGCTGTGGTGGTAAACGGGCAGGGGCGGCCGGTTTTTTCTTTGAACCCACGATCCTGCTTGATGTGACTACCGATATGAAAATCGCCTACGAAGAAACCTTTGGCCCGGTGGCACCGCTCTTCTCCTTTTCCACAGAAGAAGAGGCTGTCGCCATGGCCAACGACACGCCGTATGGCTTGGCTTCCTATTTTTTCAGTCGTGACACAGGCAGGTGTTGGCGGGTGTCCGAGGCCTTGGAATATGGGATGGTGGGAGTCAATACAGGCATCATGTCCACGGAATCAGCACCTTTTGGCGGTATAAAAGAGTCCGGCATAGGGCGTGAAGGATCAAAATATGGGATTGAGGAATATTTAGAGCTGAAATATCTTTGCCTCGGTGGAATTGATAAGTAGCTGATCCTTTATTCTTTTAATCTCTGATGAATTCTTCGTCAATATCATGGCTGTCCACATAGGCATAAGCGCTGTGTTTGTGAATGGATTCAAAGCTTTCCACACTAACTGAGAACCAACCGATGTCTGGATGAACAAAAGCCTTTTGGGCCACCATCCGGACCACATCCTCCACAAACATGGGATTGGCGTAGGCCTCCTCTGTAACAAATTTTTCATCCGGTCGTTTGAGCAGGGCATACAATTCACAGGAGCCGCAGCCTTCGACCATGTGGATCAGTTCTTCGAGCCAGATGAAGCTCAGGGGGCGCACAGTCAGGGTGACCTCAGCCCGTTGATTATGAGCACCTTCTTTGCTGATTTCTTTGGAGCAGGGGCACAGGGTGGTGAGCGGCACGACGACCTTTAAAAGTAATTCATCATCGCTGTCTGTGTCGCCAGTATTGCCGGTGATGCCGGTAAAGGAACATTCATATTCCATCAGACTGGCGGTTCCGGTCACAGGGGCCTGCTTGGCGATAAAATAGGGGAACAGCATTTCCATTTCCGCCTGTTCCGCTTGGAGATCGTTTCGTACCTCGGCCAGCAATTTCGGAAATATTTCCGTATCCATATCATCTTGGTATTTGGCCAGAATACCCGTAAATATTCCAAGGCAGGATTCTTTAAAACGATGCGGCATAGCTGCCTGTAGATTGATTTCAGCCACAGTCCGCTGCATGGAGCCGTTTTGTTCCCGTATTGAGACAGGGAAGGTGAAATGTTTTATTCCGACGGAGTTTAATTTCATGGAATTATTTTGTTTTTAGCGGTATTTTTTATGTTTATTCTATCCTTGACGCAACGATTGGGCATTCCTACCATATTTTTTCGTCAAGGATAATGCAATACTTAAATGCGGCTGAAAAAATGAAATTGCGCTTGCGCTTGCGCTTTTTTATAAATTTTATTATCGGAGTAATGATATGAAAGAAAAAAATGAAAAAGACCTTGATGTCCGTATAGACAAATGGTTATGGGCGGCCCGTTTTTTCAAAACTCGTTCTTTGGCTTCCAAGGCGGTCAGCGGTGGACATGTCCATCTTAACGGAAAACGGATAAAGCCGTCCCGGTCTGTACGGGTAGGAGAACAGTTGCGGGTAAAACGTGGTACGGAGCAATATACCGTAAATATTCTGGCTCTGAGCAATCGTCGCGGCCCGGCGAAGGTAGCGGTGACCCTCTATGAAGAGACCGAGGAGTCGCAGACCTTACGGGCGGAGGAGCGTGAGCAACGACGCTTGGTACGGGCTCCGGCTTCTCGCCCGGAAGGTAGACCAAATAAACGTGATCGCAGGAAGATAAGAGAGTTTTTACGTAAAGAATAGCTCTTCTTCTGATGTATTTATTTACTGCGTAATTATAGCTTGTTGTTTATAATTGAAGACATATAAAATAGAGAGAGGAAAGAAAGAATGAACAAAGTGGAGCGAGCATTAATAAGCCTGACGGATAAATCCGGTATAGAAGATTTTGCCAAGGCGTTAACAGATATGGGTGTTGAAATTCTATCCACAGGCGGAACCGCCAAGAAAATGCGGGTGAACGGAATTGCGGCGACCGATGTCTCTGAGTTTACAGGTTTTCCTGAAATGCTTGACGGTCGGGTTAAGACCTTGCATCCTTTGGTGCATGGCGGTATTCTCAACCAGCGGGAAAATGACGATCATCAGCGGCAGTGCGTTGAACACGGCATCAAACCCATTGACATTGTGGCGGTAAACCTGTATGCCTTTGAAAAGACTGTGGCTGATCCAAATTGCAGTCTTGCTGATGCCATTGAAAATATTGATATCGGCGGGCCGACTTTGCTCAGGGCCTCAGCCAAAAATTTTCGTGACGTGACCGTGATTGTTGATCCCACCGACTATGCTTTGGTACTTGATGAGATCAGGGCGACCGGCAATACCACCCTGAAGACTAGGTTTAAACTGGCGGTCAAGGTCTTTCAGCTCACCTCAGCCTACGACACCGCGATTGCGGACTGGTTGGTTCAGGTCGATGTTGACAGCAACCCCTATTTTGACGGAGAATAGAAGCGGGGGGAATATAAGGGAGGGCGGATGAAAACTCGCTTTCCCTTCTTTCACTGTGCGGTAAAGGAGAAGGTATGCAAAAAATGGCGGTACTACTTTCGGGTTCCGGCAGAACCTTGGATAATTTCCACGAGCGTATTCAGGCCGGAACCCTGAATGCCGAGGTTCAGGTGGTCATTTCCAATGTCGGCGATGCTTTGGGGCTGGAAAAAGCAAAAAAATACGGTTATCCGGCATTTCACGCAATGGGAAACATGGCAATCAACGAGTTGCTGGCAGGATATGATATTGATCTG
>RCNA010000052.1_pt1 | contig 14356 bp, 14 predicted proteins | sample 2041331 | NCBI WGS metagenome assembly RCNA01 (sample SAMN09708233, study PRJNA481090) | Marine sediment metagenome, whole genome shotgun sequencing project. | reverse complement strand
TGATTATTCGTCATTATTTAACAAAGAGCTTTTTTGCGTGAAATGTCGCTATTTCAAGCATTTATAGGCATACTTTTCAACACCCTTATGAATTTAGTCGGATGCTTTACAAAAGTACTCCGGCAAGAAAAAAACTATATTCCAACTTTTTGGGAATGCTCCCGACCGGATATCGCTCTGACCAACCTGCTTGCCCAATGGCCGAAATGCTCAGGTAGCGTGCTGGACATCGGTTGCGGCAGGGAACCAATGCGGTCTGGCTGGCGGAGCAGGGCTTTGAGGTCACAGCGCTGGATATCTCCACCAGTGCCATTGCCAAGGCTGAACAACGTTGCGCTGAACATGAGGTGCGATGCCGTCTACTGGCGGATAATTTTTTGACCTGCTCGCTGGATGCCGGACAGTTTGATCTGATCTTCGACCGGGGCTGTTTTCATTCCATGAACGGAGAGGAAGAGCGTACCGGCTTTGCGCACAAGGCCGCTTCCTGCCTGAAACCGGGCGGACTCTGGTTCAGTCTCATCGGTAATAAGGATCAGGTTGCGGATAAAAAAGGGCCGCCGAGGATGTCAGCGGCGGAAATATGTTCCTGCGTGGAGCCTGTCTTTGAGATTTTGCACTTGCAATCAATCCTTCGGGATTATCGTCATAATTCGGCAGTGCCGCCTCGTTTCTGGCAATGCCTGATGCGGGTTCGGGTAAACTGTGGGAGTTAAGAAAAAAATATTCTTGCTCAATATTCTCTCATGTATTACTATAGAATATAGTAATACATGAGAGGAGGATGTAATGCGTAGCTCAACTGTGACTATTAAAGGTCAGGTGACTATTCCGTCACTTATCCGTAAACAATTCGGGTTGCATACCGGCGGCAAAGTTTTATTTTCTGTTGAAAACGAAAAGATTGTTCTTCATCCAGTGCCAAACAAAGTCGAGGATGCTTTTGGTCTGATTTCCGGCAAAAGAAGCGTCAGTCTGGACGAGATGGAAGAGATAATCAAAAAGAAGGCCGGAGCATGATTACCATTGATACCAATGTGCTCGTTCGAATCATGATTGATGATCCGAACGAGACCGCCCAGATAACTGCGGCCCGAAAGTATATCGCTCAAGTCGGGAAAGTTTTTATTCCTCAAATTGTTCAGGTTGAAACAGTCTGGGTTTTATGCAGCGGATATAAATTGAGCAAGAAAGAAGTTATCGCTCTACTTGAACATCTTGCCCGTAACAGCGCATATTTATTGGAGCATGAGCAGCGTTTTTCAGATGCCTTGGAAATGTACAGAAACGGTAAAGCTGATTTTTCTGATTACCTTATCCTTGCCGCCGCCATGAAAAAAAACACTGAGGTGGCAACCTTTGACAAAAAATTTTCAAGATCAAGTAATGTCTATCTAATTCGGCACGAGTGATTCATTCTCCCCAGACAGTAATCTGATGTGAGGGTGGTTCACCGAACATTGCGATCCAGCATAGCCCGCAGACCGCCCTTCTCTTCTGCGGTGTACCCGAACACCTCTTGCCAGATATTTTCGCTTTCCATGCAGAAATAGATACAGGTCGCTGGATCGGCGAATCGTGCCAGCTCATCAGCGATCAGCTTGTACATCTCCACCCGTTGGCTTCTGAAATAGCGGGCTTTACCGTCCAGCCCTTCAATAAATTCCTCATAAAAAAAGTTCGAGTTGGGAAATCGGGTGGCGGCGATAGACTTTAAGGAAGGCAGATAGCGCAGGGCGCCGAGGCTGATCCAGGCAATGCGGTCGGCGGGCACCCGTTCAAACAGCCGCCGAATCGTGGCACGATATCCCTCTTGCCAGCCCTCATGCCAGATGATCGGATCAAAATGAAAGGCCAGCCTGTAGCCCCAATCCGCACACTGGGCCGCCGCCGTCAGCCGTTCCTCCAGACCGGCGGTGCGAATTTCCTCTCGCTCCATGATCGGAGGACTGTTCAACGACCAAGCGACCAGGGTTCGTCCCCCGTGATCCAGCCCCTGCAAATTATCAATGACCACGGATTTTGACTTCAGCTCCAGCACCGCATTTTTTTTATCCCGCATATAGTTGACCAGTAACGGACTGAAGCGGGTCAGGCTGTCCAAGGCTAGGCTGTCGGTGAACTCCCCGGTTCCTATCCGCAGAAACGTCTCTGCATCAGCGGCGAAAGCGGCATCCAATTCGGCGAACATGTCTTCAATATTGATAAAGAAACTGATCCAAGGATTGTTCAAATAGGCCTGCAAAATGCAATAGACGCAGTCCATAGGGCATCCCATACCGATATTAAGCACCTGATACTCACAGCAGGTATATTCACGGGTGCCCGGGCAGGGCTTGAAAAATCGACCCCGATTGCGGCAGAGCAACAAGTTATGCTTGCCTTGAGTCAGGTTGTCGGGATAGATTCCACTGATGTCAGGATGTTCCCGATCACCGATGACGGTGACAGGGAGTTGGCTGCGTCGGATGATTTCCTCAGTATAATCATTCTTCCGACATTCTTCCGTGACATACAGATGGGTGATGTATTTTGCTGGATCGCCGTAGGTCATATATTTTCCAAGTTAGAATATTGCTCAGGAAGCGCAAGATACCGCTCTCCCTCCTCCTGTTTATTATGCTTTATACAGCCATTTCCGTAAACAGCACATTTCCTCTCCAATTCCGCCAAGACTGCTTGATACTGATTCGGAGTCAACGGACAGTTTTCCAGCAGGCGACAAAGCGAACGGATACGCCAAGTATCCATGCCCATTCGATGGATTGAGGATAACTGATCGTCCCTGCCGCCGTCCTTTACGGTCAGTGGCACATCAACCAATAAGAACTGCTCCTTTCGGCTCACTCGCAACCAGAGGTCATAATCCTCGCAACAGAGCATATCCTCTGCAAACAGGCCGTATTGCCTGAATAGCTCCCTGCGAACCATCACCGTGGACATGCCCACCACGCACATGGATAGGGCACGTTCAAAAAAATCACCATGAGGTGGGGCATGTTTCTTCTTTTGGTTCAGCCTTTTGCCATGCCGATACCAGAGTTCCTTGGTATGGGAAATCAGGTACTGCGGCTCCCGCTCCATGGCCGTTAGCTGCAATTCCAGTTTACGTGGCTCCCACTGGTCATCAGAATCTAAAAAACAAAGGAGATCGTGGCGGGCTTCGGCAATGCCTCGATTTCTCGCTGCTGAAGCTCCTTGGTTCTCCTGATACAGCAAGCGAATCTTCACCCCGCTCTGTTCAGCGAACCGCCGGACAATTTCAGGGGTCGCATCGGTCGAACCATCATCAATCACCACTATTTCAGCGCAGGGAAGGGTCTGAGCAAGCACCGAATTGATCGCCTTTTCAATAAATCCAGCCCTGTTAAAAGTTGGAATAATAACTGAAATCATTGTCCTTCCATATCGTTGTCGTTCAAGGGGGAGACCACTGAAAATTTATCCTTGCTGATTTTAAGCCGGTCTGCGGGGAATACCGTGGGGAATGGAGTTGCCCGATTAGCTTAAACAGAGTAGACAAAAAAAATTATTTAAAAAATTTCCCAAAAAATAACATCACATAACGGCCATTATGCAAAATTCAGTTCCCTGCCAAGGCGGATAACGAAACAACACATCCGTCCCGCATAATCCGCCCTTTGCTTGATTTAAATTCGGATTCTATCTAATTCCGAAGTGACGTTCACCCCTCCAGCGCATTCTCCCGCACATACTTCCGAATAAGTGCAATATCAGCATCCACAATCTCACAGCGACTTTCCTTGCCAGCCAGTCCAGCCAAGGCCGGGGGTAACTCTACTTCATTACCAGTAGCCTTCTGCACAGTCTCACCGAACTTAGCCGGGTGAGCCGTGGCAAGGCAGATCATAGGCCGATCTTCCTTTAATTCCTGCGCCGCCCGGACACCCACTGCCGTATGCGGATCAAGCAGATAATCATGTTCCTGCTGAAAACGGCGAATAGTGGCGATGGTCTCCTCTTCGGACACAGAATGGGAGGCAAAATCACGGCCCGCCCGCTCCTTGAAGGAGGACAAATCAAGACGACCGGTAGCGACGAAGGTCTCCATATCCGCTTTGACTTTGCCGCCGTCCTGGTCATGCAGATAGTAAAGATACCGTTCAAAATTGGAGGCTATCTGGATATCCATGGACGGACTGGAAGTATGGGTCACCGCACCGGCGACCGAATACTCACCTTGATTGACAAAGCGGGTCAGAATATCGTTGGCGTTGGTTGCCAAAATTAGACGATTAATGCACCCCTCTGGCAGCAATCGCTTGGCCACGTAACCGGCAAAAATATCGCCAAAATTACCCGTGGGAATCGAGAAATCCACCGAGTCAAAGCCCCGTTTACGCAATTTCAAAAAGGCGTAGACGTAATAGACCACCTGAGCCAGCACCCTAGCCCAGTTGATGGAGTTGATCGCACCCAACTGATATGTATCCTTGAACTCCAAGTCACTGAACAGTTTTTTGACAATGGACTGGGCATCATCAAAGGTGCCGTTCACCGCAAGATTAAAGACGTTCGCATCTGTGACCGTGGTCATCTGCAAGGCCTGGATTGGACTGGTGCGGCCATGGGGATGCAGGATGAAAATATTGATGCCCTTCCTGCCCCGAACTCCGTAAATAGCTGCGCTACCGGTATCACCGGAAGTAGCACCGATAATATTCATAAAGCCGCCGCTTTTTTTTAGCTCATACTCAAATAAGTTGCCAAGCAACTGAAGGGCCACGTCTTTGAAGGCCAGGGTCGGGCCGTGGAAAAGCTCCAGAATATAGAGATCTCCGGCCTTGCGCACCGGGGTCACTTGGGGATGGCGAAAGGTGCTGTAGGCCTGTTCAATCAGATCGTCCAAATCAAGACGGGGCATGCCGCCGGTGAACAGACTGAGCACCTCAAGGGCAAGACTCTGGTAATGCAGGTTCTGCCAGGCATCCAATTTTTCAACCGAAACCGAGGGCAGGGTCTCCGGCAACAGCAGACCACCGTCCCGCGCAAGACCCATCATAACTGCCTGATCAAATTCAATGGGCTCAATCCCGCCCCTGGTGCTGATATATTTCATTAGTTCACATTGATTATTATTTTTTCAGCCTCGACTTCAACATTGTAAAACAAGGCGTTTGATATCGCAAAAAAGGAATCGTTCACGCCGGGAATTCTACTTTGTATCCAATCTATGTCAAACATTATTTATCACTTTCCCCACTGTCCTTCATTCTCAATATACGGGAAGCGGGGGACGGTGGGAAAAAGGTCGCCGACAGCCTGCCGCTATGCTATGATCGCTCTATCAATCAATTATTTTAACAGATCAAGGAGATGTTTATGTTTTGCCTATTGCCTGTCTTATTTTTTTTGCTCATCCCCCTGCCCTGCTTCGGTGCTGAAGAAAATATACACCTGACTGCACAAGATCCCTTTGTCGCTGTTTTGTACCTGAGTTTATTCCTCTTCATTGGCTATGCCTTCAAGGCTATTTTTTTGCGAGGGCTGATGGTACCCAGTTCTCTTTTAGCAGGACTGATCGCCCTGTCCTTCGGCCCAGAGCTCTTAGGCCCCGCCCTTAGCAACCTATTCGGTGCCTCCGGTTCCGGTTTTTTAAGCCCGGAAACCCTGCTGTTCTGGAAAAAGTCACCGACCTTTCTCATCACTATTGTTTTTGCCGGTCTTTTCCTCGGCAACAAAATTCCTTCCTTGAAGCAGGTTTTAAAGCAGGGCGCACCCAATTTGTTCTTCGGCTATTCACTGGCATTCGGCCAATATGTAGTCGGCTTGATTTTGGTAATTTTTCTGCTTAAACCAATGTTCGGCATTAGTGATCTTGCGGGAGCCTTGATAGCTCTCGGTTTTCAAGGAGGACATGGAACAGCGGCAGGCATGGGGGACACTTTCTCTAAACTTGGATTTCCCTCAGGAATGGATTTGGGACTGGCACTGGCCACCATCGGTCTGGCCTCATCAATTATTATAGGCACCTTAATCCTCAATATTTCCGGTCTGGCGAAAAATGCAGAACGGGTTGACATTAAAGATGAAGAATCAGTCAGCTCAAAGGACGAACCTTTGCATGAAGGCGGCGAAGATAGACCGGATATAGCGAACTCTTTACCGTTTCACATCGGTGTTTTTGGTTTTGTCATCAGCATCGGCTGGCTCATGCAACGACTATTTATTACGATTGATCAATTTTTTTCCGGCGGCGAAGCGACCATTATGGGCTATGTGCCGCTGTTCCCCATCGCCATGATCGCCGGTTTAATCTTTCAGTTTCTTGTCGAACGATTTGGCTTTCGACGATATGTGAACCACTTTCAAGTTCAGGTTGTCTCAAACATTGCCCTCGACTTTCTGATTGTTGCCGCCCTTGGCAGCCTCAGTATCGGTGCGCTGACGGCGAATCTTTCCATTGTGCTTATCTTGGCCGGAGCCGGAATCGCCTGGAATCTGCTTGCTTATTATCTTCTTGCGAGACGGCTGTTCGGAAAGCGCTGGAAAGTACGTGGTTTGGGAGAATTAGGGCAGTCTATGGGAACAACGGCCATCGGTCTGATGCTCCTGAAGCAGTCTGAAAAGGTTGACCCGACCGCTATGAAGGCGTTCAGCTATAAACAGCCTCTTTATGAACCTTTGGTCGGCGGCGGACTGGTCACGGCACTTGCGCTGCCGATGATCGCGAGTATAGGGGCGGAAGGATTTCTTGCTGTTACAGGAAGTATTCTGGTTGTTGTCGTGATTGCTAGTTTGGTGGTTGTGAAACCGAGCAAATAAAATAGCCCGTCCAGCTCCGCAACCATGATAAAAGGCGGAGTATCAGTATTGCAGCATCCTGATACTCTGATACTCTGAACCCGGTATGTGTCGCATCCACCGGGTTCAGCGGTTCAGAGTAATTTTGCCCGCCACTTTAAAAGGAAAAACATCTTTGCCAGCCTTGCCGAGATGAAGTTTTCCGTTCAGCTCGTAGTTCAGCGGATCACTGGGTTTTCCGCCGTACTGTTGCACATCCTTTTGCAAGATCTCAATAACAGAACCTACAATGGCGAATTTAGACGTATACACCACCATTGGCACCATAATGGTCCCGAACTGGGGCAGGCCTTGACGTTTATCGCTCATACCGGAAGCAAAAGTCGCACCGTTTATTTTCAGATCACACTTTAGGCTACGGATCTCCACAGGGGTGTTATCGGCATTGCTTATCCTTAATTTCAGGAGAAAAATTGTTTCCAACGCCTTAACTTCCCGGAGTTCAATATCAGCGAGAGCGACAGTCAGATTTTTTTGATTCTCCCACGGTAAATGTGACGTGCCTGTACAGCCGGTAAGCAAAGGCATTAAGCAAAGCAGAAAAAACAAAATCAGAGAAAAGCGTCGTAATCCGGGCGGAACAGACTTAATCGGTCTCATAGGGATAGGGATGAGTAAATGGTTAATGAATTATTCTATCAAAAACAATTTATTAAGGGGTAAATAAAGTGTAGTTGTAAGAATAAAATAATTTTATATAATTGTCAATCCTTTGTCCTGATGTAGAACTGACGTGAAAATATCGTTTTTCCGCTTTATCATCGGCAAGCTTAATAAATCAGCTATCGGTTTTATTTATAATAGGTCTCAATTCTGCCGAATGAACTTCATATCGTTCTCCTGAGATTCCGAAATCAAGTCTCAAGCGTTCTCTGATTCGATTTATAGGAAGAAAGAAATACAGTTCGTTTTCTCCGGGAAAAAGTGTCTGAATAATACTATGACGCTGTGAGTACCGTAACTTTTTATCAGTCATATAAAAAATCTGAACACTGGATTTTTTAGAACTTGTTATAAATAATTTTAAGACAGCGGATTGATAATCAACCTTAGCCTGATAAGGCAAAACTATATATGGGTCATCTCCTATTGCCTGGACGGCTATTCCATTATGGATTGGCACCACGTCCACGGCGTGGCGTGCGATAACCTTTGCTAGATCCAGTTCGCCTTCCCCCTTTTTAATGTGGTTTTTGGCTTGGTTAAATTCATATTTCAAATTGCGATACCATATGCGGGTATCATCAATTTGCAACCACCGCAAGCCTTTCAAGGGGACAGGCCTATCTTCCGCTTGATACAACATGCATGGCCATTCATCTATTTTCGGGGATAGAACATGACGAGTCTCGGTTCCTTGAGCCATTAACCTCCATGTAAGCGGGTAGTCCCAAGTATCACCTAAAAACAACAGACCGACTTGACGGCATTGCAACTGGACAGCCTTTTTTATCACCAAATCGTGTTCCGGCTTCAGGTTACGGATAATGTAATAACCCGACTCCCTGGACGGAAAATTTCCCCAAAAATTGGCTAACAGTAACGGCCTATATTTATTGTGCGCAAGTGCTGTAAAACTGAACATTGTTGAAAAAAGGGCGGCAATGGATAAAACAAATCGAAATAATTGCAGCCATTTTTTTTTATGTTTTACTAAGCGAGATAATAAAATACATGAACAGGGAAGCAGGAGAAATATAGGCAACTGAAGCCTGCTGATCCAAGGTTGATTTTTTACTATAAAACCGAATAATATCCAACTGATCAGGGGAGAAACAGCACAACAGAAAAGAGCCGCCCGTTGCTTCAACCTGAACAATACAAGCGGAAATACCAACAGAGTCAACAGTGTAAGGCAAATAATAATTATAAGTTGAACAGGGTTGCCAATAAAATCTTGATTTGGATTAAAAACGTTGCTGCTTGAACCTAAACTTTTTTTATATCCAACCGTTCGTAATAATTTTTCAGCCAAGCCTGGCCAAGGTGTATTTTGTCCTGTTATTCTGACGGGGTTGGCCAAACGATCCGCATTCCAATTTGACAGCAGAGGATAAACTTCTGGCCGTGCGACAGAATACTGTGCTTTTCTCCAAATGTCAGGCCCCGCTATAACTGCAATAACTGTCGCAAGAAGAAGGATCCCAGCAACGGTTTTCTTTCGTTGTCGGGGTGTGACCAAAGTAATTCCCTGTACGAGGACTCCAAAAACGATGAAAGGGGCCGCAACAATGAGGCTGGTTGGTTTCACCAGAAATCCTGATGCGATACAGATTCCGAGGAGAGAATAGTCCTTTAAACGTATATTTTGTGCATCACCGCTGAGTAAACGACTACTTACAATGATTATCGCAAAGGTTATAACAGAAGCAACTAAATCATTCTGTGTAGTTACAGCCTGAAACAGGAGCATTGGAGTCGTCAGCGTCAATACTATAATCGGCGAGGTCAATTTTTTAGCAATCTTATAAATTTTAAGAAGGTAAAAAAGTGACGGAATAAGGATAAAAAAAGAAAAAAGCTGGACAAGATTGGCAAGAAAGTCTGTCCCAGTTAACAGCTGAAGAAAAAGGATCAAATACTCGGCACCAGGGCCCATTTCATTCTGTCTGTTGATATTTGTCGGGAAATAATCAACGCTTTGCCATTGTATCCAATGAGCGACCCGCCCCATATGATATGTCATACTGTCCCACGTATTCGGCGGGTACAAAAATGCCTGATACAACAGCAAAATGCATATGGGAAGCAAAATTATAACAACAGTTTTGGAAAATAAAAAACGAATAACGTTAAACAGTCGATGAGCTACGCTGATAAAAAAGTGTTTATCTGTGCGTATCACCCAGGCTGTCCAAAGCAAAAGGACGAAAATATGTGCGCCCAGAATATATTCTTTTGTTACTAGACTGAACACGCTTAATATATTAAAAAAAATAGTTTCAAGCGCAATAAAACAAGCTAAGGCCGGAGCAACCGCTCCAAGCAATGGAACCGGTCTTAATTTTAAGACGAATGTCATGCTTGCAAAAAATACAATAAAGAAAAAAAGTAGCGAGCAGGCTGTTGTTAAAATCATTTCAGGAGTGATTGCAAAAATAATAGGCTGTTGTGGTAAATTTTATCAATTTCAGTTGGATACTTTAGGATACAAAATTTCAAACACCGTTTCGATCCCTTCCAGTAGTCCCATAGTCGGTCGTGAAACCAGCTTTTCATCAACCAAAAAAATCTGCTTCTCCCGCACGGCTCTGATGACCTGAAATCCGGGTTCATTAATAATTATTTTTTTACTGACCTGATTCATCCGTCCCTGCTGGGCCAGGAAAACATCTATCTGATTGGCCTTGGCCAGAATACGCTCCTTACCGTAAGCGGCAATATTGCTCTTACGTACCTGTACCGCATCTTCAGCCACATTGAGACCACCTGCGGACTTCAATACAAACATCGCCATGGAATCAGGTGAAAAAGTCTTCATCCGCTTGTGGATGGATTCAAAATAGACCTGTTTCCTTTTCTCAGCCGGAATATAATTCACTTGGAGGCTGATTTCAGCAAGACCAGCACCGAAGCGGCCGATCATCTGCCGAGCCTCCGCTTCATGACCGCTCAATATGCCTAAACTTTCCCAGTAACGGAACATTTCAGCCACAGATGTCGGTTGCAGGGAAACCACAGCGACTCCGTTCCGCTCAAGCTGTTCCACCATTTTCGGATAGGAACGGCTCAGCATGGGGCGGATCAAGACAAGATCGGGTTGCAAGGCCAGCAGTCTTTCCGCATCATCCCGAAAACTGAGTTGCGGTAAATTCGGCAGTTGCTTGTCACTGCGCCCTATGGCCACAATCTGAGAACCTGCGCCCATGTCGATTAAGTTCCGGGTATGCGCTCCATAGAGCGAGATGATGCGGCTAAAAGTTTTGTCGGCCTGAAAAACCTTGCCGTCATTATCAATGATTGGCTTGCTGACCGCCGAACCGACCAGCATCAGAGAGAACAGTAGAACTAAAAAGATTTGTTGACGCATTTTTTCACCTTAATTAATTAAAAACCCCTAAAAAATTATGGAGTTAGAAGTTTATAGCTTACCTGCTTACAACCGGAAAAGGCATCCTCACCGACCAGCGCCTCCACCCCGTACACCTGCCGAATAACATCAGGTCGCAACACTTCCCTGGTTTTCCCCTGACAGATGAGTCGTCCATTTTTTAAAAAGACCAGTTCATCACAAAAATAAGCGGCCAAATTTAGATCATGAATGGCGGCGACCACGGTCAAACCAAGCTCCCGCACCCGACGACGAATCAAGCCGAGGATGGACAGAGAGTGATAAATATCCAAGTTGGAGGTGGCCTCGTCAAGCAGCAACACCTCTGGATTTTGTACCAAGGCCCGCGCAACAGCGACCCGTTGCTTTTCTCCGCCGGATAAGCGAGTCACTGATCGTTCAGCCAAGGAGGCGACTCCCATCTCCTCTATCACCGCATCCACAAGTTTATAATCCTGTTCCGTCAGGGCGGCGAACCTGCCAAGATGCGGATGACGGCCCATCTCCACTACGTCACGCACTGAAAAACCAAAACGAACAATAAAGTCTTGGGGCACCAAGGCCACCCTGCGGGCCAACCGCCGGGACGGCCAATCCCTGAGCAGAGTCTCACGATAATGAATTATTCCTTTATCCGGTATAGACAGGCCGCAGAGCAAATCAAGCAGAGTGGTTTTACCGCTGCCGTTGGGGCCGAGAATACCATAACATTTTCCCGAAGAAAAGGTAAGATCCACATCTTTCAACACAGGTTGCTCCCTATAGGAAAAGTCAACCCGGTCAAGCTGCCAAAGAATCTCAGATTCCGCCCTGTCCATTATCCTGTTGTCGTTTTTTGAAGATATAAGCGAAGAACGGGCCGCCGATCAGGGCGGTCAGCACGCCGATGGGAACTTCAGCAGGGAGCACAGCCCTGGTGACGGTATCAGCCAGAAGCAGGAGTAGGCCCCCGCCCAGAATGGAGAGAATGATCAACTGGCGATTATCCGGACCAACAAGATGACGGAGCAAATGGGGGACAATCAGACCGACAAAACCGATAATTCCGGAGACCGAAACGCAGAGTGCTGTCATAAGGGAACAGGTGACAAGAAGAATCCAACGCAAACGCACCGTATTCACTCCGAGGGTGGCCGCGGCCCGTTCTCCGGTAGCCATGATGTTGAGATCACGGCTATAGAAGAGGCAAACTGACATGCCGATCAAGGCGACAGGCAAAAGAAGAAAAACATTCTGAAGGGAAATCCCGGAAAGCGAACCCATGAGCCAGAAGATAATAATTCCGACCTGCTCGTCAGCAATAAACTTGAGAAAACCGATGGCTGCGGAAAGGATAGCCGCCACAATCACTCCAGACAAAATCAGGCTGGTTGAGGAAAGCCGTCGGTCTTCAGAGGCAAGAGCCAATACCGTGAATAGGGTACCTATGCTGCCCAGAAAGGCGAAAATCGGTACAGAAAACGTTGATGGCAGAGCCAAGCCGACAACCTGGAGAACAATGACCAGGGAGGCACCAAAGGCCGCTCCTGAGGAAATACCCAGGGTGTAGGGATCCGCCAACGGATTAAGGAGAATAGCCTGAAAAACCGTACCGCAGAGGGCCAACATTCCTCCGACCAGCACAGCCGCCAGGATTCTCGGTAGCCTCACATCCATGACCACTGCCGTCACAACCGGATCAAATCCGGCATCCTTGCCGCTGAAAGAAAGGGCATGCCCGATAAGCTGCAAAACCGTTGTAGCCGGGATCTGCATAAAGCCCATAGTGGCTGAAACAACCACAGCAACGAGCAGGAGAAGGAACATGCCTCCTCCTGCTACCCAAGAGAATTTTGACCGCGCAGCCATATTTTATTTATATGCCCCTATTTCAGAATAATGTTTTTTAGACATTGAGCTCTATAGGCACATCGACCTTGATTTGCGCGGCTACAGGCGTGTAGATATCTATTTTCGTTTTTTGTTCTGGTGTGTTGATGGATAAGATAAGAGTATACCGTGTTTTTTTATCCCACTTTCCAAGATGAGGTCGTTCACGCCACCATCCAATTGTGGGATAGACGGCAATCAGATTAGATGTTGCCAAATCAGAGGCATATCCCTTCCAAATATCTGAATGAATCGATCATTTATTGCGCACTTGCTCCCCCAGTACCCAATACTTTGATGGACTATTTGTTCCCGGATGTCCATTCTCTTCGTTGCGAGCATCTTTATTTTTACGCCTCAATAATTCTTTTTTGCTTTCATGCGGGTGATTCAACTCAAAACGCAAACCATGTGATGGATAACGATACCGGTCCTGCCAGCCAATTTCCCCCGGACCTGGTTCTACGAAATAAGACAAAGTAATTCTCATCTGAACTTCGGTTGTATCGGGAAGTGACTGAAGAACCTTTTTTGGCCACGGCAGCTCATATAGATGCATGTCTTTTGTCCGATAGCCACTTCCTTTTTCTTTTTTGGCAAAAGGTTGCAGTTCTGACTGAGCAATCAGGGTAAGACTGTTTCGTGCAGAAAAAAGAGCTTTTTCCAAATTCGGCACCCCGTAGCCGCACACTCTGAGGAGGGGTTTATGCGAGGTTTTGTTCTCTTTTTCCAGAAATTGCTGTTTCAGTGTATCCGTCCATTCGGCAGAATGAACCATGATACCCCGAATTGTCTCCGGCCAGTAATCCGGATATTCAGCCTGAATTTGTGCCGCAAACCATGCTGCTTGCGCTGTTGCGGCACTGGTCATATTGAAAGGGGAGCATTTCATAAAAGTCGGTTAAATAACACTTGCCGCATTGAGTGAAAAAAACATGCTCTCTCAGCATGTTCCATCGACCTTATTTATACTGTGATCGTAAATATAACATCGCCTCCGCTGTTTCCTTCAACCAAAAAAGAGAAGCACCCTTGAGGCGCAGGTTGATTACTCTTCGTATTGCACTCTCAACCAAGCCGCTACCGATCGGCAGTCCTTTTTCCGCAATATCAAAATAGATCATGCGATCTATGTTCCGAACAAAATAATCCCTCTCTGTCCTGAGTTTTTTGTTCCTGCTGCCTCGACAAAGCTGTTTTATCACTTGAACCACTTCTTGAATTTTTCCATTCTTCAACATTTTTCGGTGCTTTCCAAACCATCTTTTTCTTTGAGCGGGTTTTAATTTTTTCTGCAATTTCGAAATGTTGTTTAAATGTTCAGCAGCATGATAAAAATCAAGAAGTTCATAACACCGATCGGAAGAGAGGCCCAGTGAAGCGAACAGCTTGCCGACTCGATTCCATATCCAATGAGCTCCGTCGGCGACAAACAAAACCTTATCCGCTTCAGTAACGCCAATTTTCTCCAGATAAAATCGCAACATCGAAAAAATAACGTCCGGTCCTTTCATCGTCGCGGCCATAAACGGCATGAAACTCCTGTCTGTTTTACCTTGAGCGTTAACCGTTTGAATAATCATCAGTTTCGGTTCTCGCCATGCGCCGTGA
>RCNA010000051.1_pt1 | contig 14396 bp, 11 predicted proteins | sample 2041331 | NCBI WGS metagenome assembly RCNA01 (sample SAMN09708233, study PRJNA481090) | Marine sediment metagenome, whole genome shotgun sequencing project. | reverse complement strand
TGCTGCATAAAAATTTAATCAGGCCAGAAAGCATTGTCATTATTGGAGGTTCTGACAACATCCATAGTCCTGGTGGCAGGGTCCTGAAAAATTTAATAGATCATAAGTTTAGTGGAGATCTGTTTGTAGTGAATCCTAAAAAAACGCTCGTACAAGGTATTAAATCCTATCAGCAATTAAGTAATATCCCAGAAGTAGATTTAGCCATTATTGCCATTGCTGCGAAACATATTGTTGAAACGGTTAAAGTCTTGGCCCAACAAAAAAATACCAAAGGTTTTATCATTTTTTCTGCTGGATTCAGTGAAAAAGACAAAGCGGGAGCTAAATTAGAATTGGAAATTGTATCCATAATTAATAAAGTTGGAGGTAGTTTATTAGGGCCAAATAATATTGGTTTAATAAACGAACACTATACAGGTGTTTTCACTACCCCTATTCCTAAATTAGACAAAAATGGAGTTGATTTTATTTCAGGTTCGGGGGCAACTGCTGTATTTATCATTGAAGCAGCTCAAAGTATTGGTTTAACTTTTTCAAGCATTTATACGGTGGGAAATAGTGCACAAATTGGTGTTGAAGAAGTTTTAGAACATTTCGATCAAAGTTTCAGCGAAATAGAAAGTTCAAAAGTGAAACTACTCTATATTGAAAGTATAAAAAATCCTTCTAAATTTTTAAAACATACTACCTCATTAATTAAGAAGGGCTGCAAAATTGCTGCTATAAAAGCAGGAAGCTCCGAAGCAGGAAACAGAGCTGCTTCATCACATACAGGAGCAATGGCGAGCTCAGATGTTTTTGTTGAATCTCTTTTTGATAAAGCTGGAATCATCCGCTGTAACGGAAGATATGAACTAATTAATGTAGCTGGAATTTTATTGCAAAAAAAAAGCACTGGTAAAAATATAGGAATTATTACTCATGCAGGTGGGCCGGCAGTTATGCTAACAGATACTTTATCTAAAAATGGATTGCATATCCCTTCTTTAAAAGGAGAACATTGCGATAATTTATTACTTGAATTATATGAAGGTTCATCTATTTCAAATCCTATTGATTTTTTAGCAACTGGAACGGCCGAACAATTAGAAACTATTATTGATTATTGTGAGCATAAATTTAATAATATTGATTCGATGTCAGTTATTTTCGGCAGTCCCGGATTGTCCCAAGTTTTTGATGTTTACGATGTACTATCTAAGAAAATTAAATCCTGCAATAAACCAATTTATGCAATATTACCTTCCGTAGTGAATGTGAAAAATGAAATAGATGATTTTATTGCTAAAGGCAATGTCGCATTTACTGATGAAGTTTTATTTGGACAAGCATTAGCCAAAGTTTATAACTTAACAAAACCTGATTCTAACGATTGTTTCATTGAACCGTCTATTCAGAAGTCTATTAGAAATATTATAGATGTTATACCCAACGGATATGTAACCTCAGAACAGGCCAATGATCTGTTAAAAAATATAGGTATTAATTTTGTTACCCAACATGAGTCAAAAAATATAACTGACCTTTTACTAATAGCAAATAGATTAAATTATCCTGTAGTTTTAAAAGTAATTGGCCCTTTGCATAAATCAGATGTTGGAGGTGTTGAATTAAACATAGATAATGATAAGGAGTTGGTAAATAGTTTCAACAAATTGATGAATCTTGACGGGGCAACATCCGTTTTGTTACAACCTATGTTAAAAGGTACTGAACTATTTATTGGCGCCAAAAAAGAAAGTAATTACCCACATATAATTATGTGTGGATTAGGAGGTATTTTTGTTGAGATTTTAAAAGATATAAGAGTGAAAATGATTCCAGTTTCAAAAGATGATGCTATGGATATGATCACAAACTTAAAATCCTATCCAGTTTTAAAAGGTGTCAGAGGTCAAAATGGAATAAACATTGAGGAATATGCTGAAATTATAAATAAAATATCGACTTTATTACAAATTGCTCCTGAAATAGCGGAATTGGATATAAATCCACTTTTAGCAACTGCAGATAAAATTATTGGAGTTGATGTTAGAATCAGAATTGAAAAATAATTAGAATTGTATTGCTTCCTCGCTATTTGTTGATCTCTATCGATAATATGTTCCCTTTTCTGTTGATCTCAATATACTATTAACCCTAGAGAAATTAATTTGAATTGAATCAACTTTTAAGAACTTTTTAAAGAATTTTCAAACGGAATTCGATTTAAAATACTTCTACCCAAGGTAATTTCATCGGCATACTCCAACTCGTCACCTACAGAAATACCGCGTGCAATTGTAGAAATCTTAATATCTAAATTTTCAATCTGCCTGTAAATATAGAAGTTCGTGGTATCACCTTCCATGGTAGAACTTAAAGCAAAAACAATCTCCTTTATAGCACCTTGTTTTACTTTTTTTATCAAACTATCAATAGTTAAATTTTGTGGGCCAATGCCTTCAATGGGAGATATTTTACCTCCTAAAACATGATACAATCCTTTAAATTGGGCAGTACTCTCTATGGCCATCACGTCACGAATATCTTCAACCACACACAAAAATTGCTCATCTCTGTTTTTATTAGCACAAATTTCACACAATTCAACATCTGAAATGTTATGGCAGTTTTTACAAAGCTTTATATTGGCTCTTAAATTTTCTAAGGCAGTGGTTAAATAAGTTGTCCTTTCTTTGGGTTGTTTTAATAAGTGCAATACTAATCGTAATGCCGTTCGTTTACCTATTCCTGGTAATTGAGACACTTCATTAACTGCATTTTCTACTAATTTTGAAGAAAAGTTCATGTCGCAAATGTAATTAAGATTTATCATTTTTGAATTATGCCATATTGAATTTTTGTATTTTGCGACGGTAATTGAAAATTTATGCAACCTATACTTATAATACTTCTTATTCTGATTTATTTCGGAGTGCTGATTCTCATATCCTTTTTAACAGGGAAGGATGATAGCAACGAAGTTTTTTTTAAAGCTGAACGAAAATCCCCTTGGTACATTGTGGCCTTCGGTATGGTTGGAGCTACGCTTTCCGGTGTTACTTTTATATCTGTACCAGGGTGGGTTGACGCAACCCAGTTTAGCTATATGCAAATTGTTTTGGGTTATATAGTTGGTTATTTTGTAGTTGCTTTTGTTCTTATGCCGGTTTATTACAGATTAAATGTAACATCAATTTACCAATATTTAGATGAAAGATTCGGTACCGTAAGCTATAAAACCGGTGCGACTTTTTTCTTTATTTCAAAGGTGTTAGGTGCTGCATTTAGGCTATTTTTAGTAGCATCAGTGTTGCAATATTTTGTATTTGATAGTTGGGGAGTCCCTTTTGAGATAACAGTAATTTTATCTATTCTGCTAATCTGGATCTATACTTTTAGAGGAGGAATTAAAACTATTGTTTGGACAGACACATTACAAACCTTGTTTATGATAGCGGCTTGTTTTGCTGCTATTTATTATATCAATGATGCAATGGATTGGAGCTTTAGTGAGTTTTTGGCCTCAAGTGAATTGAAAAGTTATAGTAAAACCTTCTTTTTTGATGATTTTTTAGCAAAAAATCATTTCTTGAAATCCTTTATAGGAGGTGTCTTCATAACTATCTGTATGACAGGCCTTGATCAAGATATGATGCAAAAAAACTTAACCTGTAAAAATCTAAAAGAAGCTCAAAAAAATATGATATCATTTAGCTTTGTATTACTGATAGTAACTTTTGTTTTTATATTGTTGGGTGCATTATTATTTATTTACGCCAAAAAGTTTGGTATTGCAATCCCAGTTGTTGACGGGCAACTAAAAACAGATTTGCTGTTCCCAGAGATTGCTTTAAATACTAATTTAGGAGTTGGAATTGGAATTATTTTTATTTTAGGTTTAATAGCAGCTGCTTACAGCAGTGCTGACAGTGCATTAACATCATTAACTACTTCTTTTTGTATTGACTTTTTAAATATAGAGAAAAGACAAAAAGATCAACAAAAAAAATTACGTAAAAAAGTGCATATTGGTATGAGTATCCTTTTAGTTATTGTAATAATTATTTTTAAATATGTCCTTGAAGATAACGTGATTAGCAGTTTGTTACAGGTTGCCTCATATACATATGGTCCTTTATTAGGATTATTTGCCTTTGGAATTTTTACTAACTATACCATTAAAGATAAATATGTTTGGCTTATTGCAATCATTTCTGTAGTTCTAACATTTATAATCAATTTATATTCTGAACAAATGTTAATGGGTTATATTTTTGGATTTGAATTACTTCCTCTTAATGGATTAATTACTTTTGTTGGATTACTTTTGGTTCGAAAATCGAGAGATGCTAAAATACTAATTTGATAATGGAAAAAGATTTAAGTAATATTAGACAGAATTTTCAAAAGAGTGCCTTATTGGAGGAAAATACGGCTGATAATCCCATGGAATTATTTAGAGATTGGTACCTAGAGGCGGAAAATGAAGAACCTGGAGAAGCTAATACACTAACCATATCAACTGTAGGAAGTGACTTGCAACCATCCAATAGAGTTGTTTTACTTAAAAGATTTACTTGGGAAGGGTTTATATTCTATACGAATTATAAGAGTAAAAAAGGGCAAGACATTGCTCAAAACAATCAGGTTTGTGCATCTTTTTTTTGGCATAATTTAGAACGACAAATTATCATAAAAGGGGAGACAGAAAAAATAGCAGAAAATCTTTCTGATGGCTATTTTGAAAGTCGTCCTAGAGGCAGTCAGCTAGGAGCCATAGCCTCGAATCAAAGTGAAGTAGTAGAATCACGTGAAAAACTTGATCAAAGATTAAAAGAGCTTGAAAAACAATATGAAAATAAGGAAGTTCCGCGTCCAAAACATTGGGGTGGATATATGATAAGGCCAAAGAGTATTGAGTTTTGGCAAGGAAGACCCAATAGAATGCATGATAGAATTCGGTATACAATACAAGAAGATTATAGTTGGAAAAAAGAACGTTTGGCTCCTTAATTAATAATTAAATCATTTATATTTGATTTCAATTAACATTTATAATTTACTACAAACTAATATTTAGTAAATGAAAACACTTTATATTGTCCGCCATGCTAAATCATCTTGGGAGTACGACGGAATCAAAGATATTGATAGGCCTTTAAAAAAAAGAGGTATAAATGATGCGTATTTAGTTTCCAACGTTTTAGAAAGCAAAATAGACTGCCCTAATGCTTTTGTATCTAGTTGTGCAAACAGAGCCCTGCATACAGCAATGATTTTTAGTTATGCGTTTAATTTTCCGTTGGCTCATGTTAGAATCAGTAAATCATTATATAATTTTAGTGACGGTTATTTAATAAAAACAGTAAAAGCATTAGATGACGGATTTGAGTCTGCTATCATTTTTAGCCATGATCATGGCATTAATACCTTCGTGAATAAATTTGGGCATAAGCCTATAGCTCATGTTCCTACTTGTGGGGTTGTGGGTATACAATTCAAAGATGAACACTGGAAAAATATTAAAAAAGGAAATACATTTTTAATTGAATTTCCAAAATTTCATAAATAATTAAAATTTCTAGATTGGAAATAAAAAAATATGCAGCTATTGATATTGGTTCAAATGCTATAAGACTGTTAGTTTCGAATATTATTATTAAAGAAAATTCACCCACTCATTATAGAAAATCTTCATTGGTAAGAGTTCCTATTAGATTAGGGGCCGATTCATTTACCACAGGCATAATTTCAAAGGAAAACATTAAGCGCATGGTTGATGCCATACAAGCATTTAAACTATTGATGAATGTTCATGGTATTGAAAAGTACAAGGCATGTGCAACCTCAGCAATGCGAGAGGCGGATAATGGTAAAAAGGTAATTGAAACGATCTTAAAAGAAACGGGCATCAAAATTGATATTATTGATGGTAAAACTGAAGCAGCTATCATATCAGCAACAGATTTAAATGAATTAATTTTAGGTGATAAATCGTATTTATATGTTGATGTTGGTGGAGGTAGCACCGAATTTACATTTTTTAGTAAGGGCGAAATCATTGCATCTAGATCTTTTAAATTAGGAACGGTTAGAATTCCTAGCAAAAAGGCAAAAAAAGTTATTCGAGAGAAAATGAAAACCTGGATCAAAGAAATTAGTAATAATCTTTCGGGAATATCATTAATAGGTTCTGGTGGTAATATTAATAAAATATTTAAAATGTCAGGTATGCTTTTAGGCAAGCCTCTTTCATATACGTACTTGAGAGCGAATCATGAATTTCTGAAAAAAATGAGTTATGAAGAAAGAATATTCGAGTTAGGATTAAATCCAGACAGAGCTGATGTAATTTTACCAGCAAGCAAAATATATCTAAATGCTATGAAATGGAGTGGAGCGGATAAAATTTACGTTCCTAAAATCGGACTCGCTGATGGAATAATCAAAGGGCTTCATCAAGGTACTTTAAATTAAGTATTTCCATAAAATTCGTAAACCAACAAACGCAATCAGCAAAGCTGTAAGCCTCTTAATTACAAAAGGAGATATTTTTGACGCGCTTAACCTTGAGCCTATTTGTCCCCCAAAAAAAACCGTTAGCATCAATATAAAAGCAATATTCGGTTCAAAATAAAAATCCGGATTTTGAAATTGACCTAATAAACCGGCAATTGAATTTACCAAAATAAAAAAACTGGCCGTTGCAGCAATCCGTTTAGGTGTATCCCATTTCATTAAGTGTAATAATGGCGCCAGAAAAACGCCACCACCAATTCCAACCATTCCTGAGACAAATCCTATAATACTGCCAAAAAAACCATCTTTGACAACAGAAGGAGTTTCTTGTATTGAAGATTCAGCGAGATACTTAGAAATCCACATCAAGACTGCCGCAACGATCAATGTAAATCCCAGCAATATAAAAAAGAACGTTTGACTAATTTTTAAATATCCCCCAATAAATGCCATTGGAATACTTGCTAAGGCTAGTGGCAGAACTTTTTTCCAATTATAATGCCCATTCTTCGCAAAAATATATGTTCCCCCACTAACAACAACAATATTACATAAAAGAGCTATCGCTCTAAATTGAATAAAACTTAACCCTGTCAAGGCTAATACAGCCAAATAGCTCGATCCTCCACCAAAGCCAACCGAAGAATATAAAATGGCAACCATAAAGAATAAAAGGATAACTCCCCAATGGTCAATTATTACTTTTAAAAGCTCAGAAAATTCTATCATTTATAAAATCAAAAATACAAATTATATATAGACACAACTTTAGAAATTATTATAATCAAATTGCTAATTCTTTCATGAAATTAAATATTCTAAATTATTAAAATAAAATACGATACTTATTTTTTGTTTCCTTATTATTTTTGGAAATTAGCACTACACAAAAATCCAAAATTTTAATTAACTAATCTTTTAATCTTATGATGAAAATAAAGTTATTGATACTTTTTTGCTTCGCGCTTGCAATACAGTATTCATTCTCACAAGGTTCCCCAGATTATGAAGGTGGGCTAAAAGTGAAGCTCAATGATGATGGTTCTAAATATTTCAGAGTTATTTCATGGGCACAGGTACAAGGAACGTATAATAACGATGTCCCCGATAATACCAATAACCTCAGTTTCAACCTTAGACGGGCTAGAGTTTTAATGTTTGCTCAAATCAATTCGAAATTTTTGATATTGACTCATTTTGGACTTAATAATTTAAACAGTAATACTTTGAGCCCTGTTGGTAAAGGCGAAGGCTCTCAATTATTTTTTCATGATGTTTGGGCTCAATATAGTTTAGGTAAGGATCACGTTGTTGGAGGCGGATTACATTATTTTAATGGCATATCTAGACTAAATAATCAAAGTACTCTCAACTTTATGACGCTCGACAATAACCGTCAATCCTGGTCTACACTGGGATTAACGGATCAATTTGCACGTCACATTGGAATTTTTGCTAAAGGTAAATTTGGTAAACTTCAATATCGAGTTGCTATTAACGACGCTATCACAAATGGTCTAGATGTGCGAACTCCAGAACAAGGAGGTCCTGCAGTTTATGGAGGAAAAAGATTAATAGGATCTAAAGATGCCGGAAAAGCATATGCCGGATATTTCGATTACAATTTCTTAGATCAAGAATCAAATTTTTTACCATATAAAGTTGGATCTTATCTAGGAGGTAAAAATGTCTTTAATATAGGTGCTGGCTTTTTTATTCATCCAAATGGTTCAGTCACGATGGACAATAATAATAATTTACGCGGTGAGGATGTCAGTCTTTTTGCCATTGACGTTTTTTACGACGCTCCATTGGGAGATGATGGTAGCGCACTAACCGCCTACACTACCTACCAATCAAATGATTATGGTAAAGATTATTTATTTAGCGCATATGGTACCGGAAGTATGCTATATGGACATATTGGATATGTCTTTGCAAGTGATAAAACCAAAACAAGATTTCAACCGTATGCGTCTTACGCAACAAACAGTTATGATGCCGTTGATGATAACAGAAACGTTCTAGGAATTGGAATGAATGCTTATATGAGCGGTCATAATTCAAAACTCACTTTAGAATATAAGAATCAGAAATTCGGTAGTTCAAAAACTGGAACGCTAACATTACAGGCAATGATTTATCTATAACAAATTATTGAAATTTCAGAACGAAAACACGCACAAAGACCTTATTGAAAAGACAACCTTTGATCCAACAATAAAAGGTGGCCAACATTATGGTTTTAATAAAAATTTTCTTATCGCAAATAATATCCTTGTTGATTTCAATTTATGCTATGGTCTATATAAAATTTATCAATTAAATATCAAAAAAACATAGGGCTTGGTGTCAGTGGATCTGGTTGAATAATCAGTAAATAAATAATTGAAAAACTGACATGTAAAAAATTCTTTATTATGAGAATATGTCTTATCTTTATATTATGAATTCAAACCTTGAATTTCTATTACTCGCTTTGACTAATTATATACCCTCCACAATAAAAATTCATTAAAACATGAGCAATTATCACATTAAACATTTAGAAGAGTATTTTCAAGTTTATCGCAAATCAATTACCGAACCCGAAAATTTTTGGGAAGAAATTGCCGAAGAAAATTTCGTTTGGCGTAAAAAATGGGACAACGTATTAAGTTGGGATTTCCAAAAACCAGAAATTAAATGGTTTGAAGGAGCCAAATTGAACATTACTGAAAACTGTATCGACAGGCACTTGGGAATTCGAGGAGAAAAAACGGCTATTATTTGGGAACCAAATGACACAAAAGAAAAAGCACAACATATTAGTTATCGTGACCTTTATGAGCGTGTTAACAAATTTGCGAACGTTTTAAAAGGACAAGGCATCAGAAAAGGAGATCGTGTTTGTATTTATTTACCAATGATTCCTGAATTAGCTATTTCTGTTTTGGCTTGCGCAAGAATTGGAGCTATCCATTCAGTAGTATTTGCAGGTTTTTCTGCTTCAGCATTAGCAACAAGAATAAATGATTGTGATTGTAAAATAGTATTGACATCTGATGGTTCTTATAGAGGTAAAAAAGCAATTGATCTAAAGGGGATCGTAGATGAAGCATTAGAATCATGCCCGGGTGTTGAATCTGTATTGGTTGCTAAACGAATTAATTCAGATATCCCCATGGTAGATGGTCGTGACAAGTGGCTGTCACCTTTGTTAAAAAAGGCATCTTCAGAATGTGAACCAGAAATCATGGATGCGGAAGATCCATTATTTATATTGTATACTTCAGGTTCAACAGGAATGCCTAAAGGAATGATGCACACTACTGCCGGCTATATGGTTTTTACTGCCTATACCTTTAAAAACGTCTTCCAATATAAAGAAGAAGATGTGTATTGGTGTACTGCAGATATTGGGTGGGTAACAGGACATAGCTATATAGTTTACGGACCTCTTGCAAATGGTGCTACAACTGTGATGTTTGAAGGTGTACCCAATTATCCGGATTGGGGAAGATTCTGGCAAATTATTGAAAAACACAAAGTAAATCAATTTTACACGGCACCTACGGCTATCAGATCATTGGCTAAGGAAGATATTTCATTTGTTGAAAAGTATGATCTTTCTTCTCTCAAAGTATTGGGCTCTGTAGGTGAACCCATTAACGAAGAAGCATGGCACTGGTATAACGATAACATTGGACAGAAAAACAGTCCGATTGCGGATACCTGGTGGCAGACGGAAACCGGAGGTATTATGATCTCGCCAATTCCATTTTCTACTCCAACCAAACCTACATATGCTTCGTTGCCATTACCCGGAATACAACCTGTTTTAATGGATGAAGAAGGAAATGAAATTACAGATAATCAAATAAGCGGTCGTTTGGCATTTAAATTTCCATGGCCTGCCATTGCCAGAACCATATGGGGAAACCATAAACGATATAAAGAAACCTATTTTTCAACGTATAAAGGTCATTATTTTTCCGGTGACGGTGCTTTGCGCGATGAAGTTGGTTACTACAGAATTACAGGTCGTGTAGACGATGTTATCATTGTTTCAGGTCATAATTTAGGTACAGCCCCAATTGAAGATGCCATTAACGAGCACCAGGCTGTTGCTGAATCTGCTATTGTAGGTTTCCCGCATGATATTAAAGGAAATGCACTTTACGGTTATGTAATACTGAAGGATACAGGCTTGTCACGAAATCAGGATGACTTAAGAAAAGAGATCAATCAGAAAATCAGTGAACGTATTGGGCCTATTGCAAAACTGGATAAAATTCAATTTACCAGCGGATTGCCTAAAACACGTTCCGGTAAAATTATGAGACGTATTTTGAGAAAAATAGCGCATAAAGATACCAGTAACATGGGCGATACTTCAACCTTATTAAATCCGGAAGTTGTTCAGGAAATTATGGATAATGCATTAAAATAATCGCTTTATAGTTATAAACGACATATAGGGAATATTTGAGTTTAAGTCTTTTTTTATTTCTGAATTTAGATTATACAAATTCAAATAATTAACTTTATGATATTTTGAAACCAATATCATAATGAGTTTGTATTTTATTGCAATAATCCCTCATCTTGAGCTTAAAGACCAGATACAATCTTTAAAAGAGGAAATGAAGGAGCGATTTCATGCGAAACACGCTATAAAATCTCCGGCTCATATTACCTTGCAAATGCCGTTTAAAAGAAATAAAGAAGACGAGCACTCGATTATTGAGAGATTACAAAATTTTGCATCAAATCATAATCTAATTAATATTGAATTAAACGGATTTGGATGTTTTTCTCCTCGGGTTATTTTTATCAAAGTCAAAGATCATACCTCTATTGTTGAGCTACATTCAAACCTGAAAAAAGTACTCATAGATGAATTGTCATTTAAAGAAAATGAGATTTCTAACAAAATACACCCTCATTTGACCATCGCCACCCGCGATTTAACTGAAAAGGCATTTCATGAGGCCTGGCCGGAGTTTGAACAACGGAAATTCAAAGCGTCTTTTACGGTAAAGAATCTTTTCTTGTTAAAACATAATGGTAAGTACTGGGATATTTTCAAAGAGTTTCTATTTCAAGAGTAAAAATTATCGTTGAAAGGACATGAAACATCAATGTTAAAAATATCCTAAAGTTTACGCTAGCAGTTTTCATATTGCTATTTTTATGAAATAATTAAACCTCAACTTAATGAACCATATATCATCAGTAGTTCTCGTAATTGCATTATTACTTTCGACTTCAATTGCGGCTCAAGATCTAACATTTGAAGAATACAACCCTAAATCAACGCTGGTTATTCCTGGTGGTATTGTTAAAAAAGCAAAATTCCCTTTTATAGATGTACATGGACATCAATACAGAATGCCCGAGCAAAACCTTGAACCTGTTATACTAGCCATGGACACATTGAATATGGGTATTATGGTAAATTTAAGTGGACGTTCTGGAACAGAATTACAAAAATCTGTAAAAAATATAGCAGACCATTATCCGAATCGATTTGTAGTTTTCGCTAATGTTAACTTTAAAGGAGTTGGTGAAGATGGTTGGGCAGATAGAGCTACAGATCAACTTGCTGAAGATGTCAAAAATGGAGCCAGGGGATTAAAGGTTTATAAAAGTCTTGGCATGCGGAATATGGATAGTGATGGAAAGAGAATTGCCATTGATGATACAAGATTGGACCCTATTTGGAAAAAATGTGGTGAGTTAGGAATCCCCATATTGATACATGCCGCAGATCCTAAGTCTTTTTGGGAAGAGTTTGACGGTGACAATGAACGTTGGTTAGAATTAAAAACACACCCACGTAGAAAACGCGGGGTTAATAATCCCGTGCCTTGGGAACAAATCATTGCTGAACAGCATAACATGTTTAAAAGACATTCTAACACACAATTTATCAATGCCCATATGGGTTGGTTCGCTAACAATTTGGGTAAACTGGGAATATTGATGGATGAAATGCCTAATATGCACGTCGAAATTGGCGCTATTATAGCCGAATTAGGTCGTCAACCAAGATTTGCCCAAGCCTTTTTTGAGAAATATCAGGATAGAATATTATTTGGAAAAGATAGTTGGAAGCCTGAAGAATTTCCTACTTATTTCAGAGTTCTAGAAACGGCCGATGAATATTTTCCATATCACAAAAAATATCATGCTTTTTGGGCAATGTATGGTTTAGACCTGTCTGATGAAGTCTTGAAAAAGGTATATTATAAAAATGCCCTGAAACTGATTCCTGGTTTAGACAAAAGTTTATTTCCGAAATAAAATATTAATTCATGGATATCATAAATCATTCTATCAACTGGTGCAAAGGAGAAATTTTTGAAGGTAAAATGAGCTTGCTTTTTGGAGCGATTATATTGGTAGTAAGCCTTGTCTATTGGAAATTTGGCTCTACTGATGCTGCCTATATTCATTCCGTTGTTAACAGTGGCAATATTTACCTTGGGAACGGGTTATTATCTGGTAAGTACAAACACGAAACGAATTCCGCAATTTCAAGAGCAATATGATGAAAATCCTTCTCATTTTATAAAAGCAGAAAAAGAACGAACAGAAGCATTTCTTAAATGGTACCCTTATACCCAATATATAATGATCGGTATTATGATCGCCGGTATGTTGTGTATGATCTTAACCCATAAACCAATAGTCAGAGCCATAGGAATTGCCCTGATGCTAACTGCATTTTACACATTTGTTTTAGATCATTTCTCAGAAGAGCGTGCCAATGAGTATCATAATAAGATCGTTGAACAAGTAGATCAATAAAAAAAGTCACTCTAATTGAGTGGCTTTTGTTCTTATAAAGGAATGTTTCCGTGTTTACGTTTTGGTCCGTCTATCTGTTTTCCTTCCAGCATCTGGAATCCTTTAATAAGCTTCCTTCGAGTATCTTTAGGATAAATAACTTCGTCAATAAATCCTCGTTTTGCAGCTCTGTATGGATCAGCGAATTTAGCAGCGTAGTCTGCTTCCTTTTCTTTCCATTTTTCTGCTGGATTTTCAGCTGCTGCTATCTCTTTTCTAAAGATAATTTCAGCAGCTCCTTTTGCTCCCATTACAGCAATTTCTGCTGTAGGCCACGCATAATTCAAATCAGCGCCAATATGTTTAGAATTCATTACATCATAGGCTCCACCATATGCTTTACGTGTAATAACTGTAATTTTTGGTACAGTCGCTTCACTTAAAGCATATAATAATTTGGCTCCATTTATAATAATACCATTCCACTCCTGATCAGTACCAGGCAAGAAACCAGGAACATCAACTAAAACCAATAATGGAATATTAAAACAGTCACAAAAACGAGTAAATCGAGCTCCCTTTTTTGAACTGTTAACATCTAAACATCCAGCCAATTGCATTGGTTGGTTAGCTACAATGCCAATACTTCTACCCGCAATTCTTGCAAAGCCTACAATGATATTTTCTGCGTAATCTTTATGAATTTCGAAGAAAGAATCTTCATCAATAATTCCTGTTATCACATCATGCATATCGTAAGGTTTATGTGTGTCTTCAGGAATAACGTCAATAAGAAATTCTCTTAATTCGTTACCTATTTCATAAGGAACTTTTTTAGTAGTTTCTCGATTGCTCTGTGGCATATAACTCAACAACGTTTTTACATCTTCTAGACATTGAATATCATTAGATGATGTTACGTGAGTTACACCAGATTTAGTTGCATGTGCACTTGCTCCACCTAATTCTTCGGCCGTTACTTCTTCATTAGTTACTGTTTTTACAACACCAGGACCAGTTACAAACATATAACTTGTATCCTCTACCATTAAAGTGAAATCAGTCATTGCAGGAGAATAAACAGCCCCACCAGCACAAGGGCCCATAATTGCTGA
>RCNA010000053.1_pt1 | contig 14790 bp, 13 predicted proteins | sample 2041331 | NCBI WGS metagenome assembly RCNA01 (sample SAMN09708233, study PRJNA481090) | Marine sediment metagenome, whole genome shotgun sequencing project. | reverse complement strand
TTTATCCGGTCAGTTCAGATGGCTTTAGCCTTAAAATGCGTTTACGCGCAAAGCAATCTACCGGCTTTAGCCGGTAGTACATTGAATTTGTCTATCTTCAACATGCGTATTTAGTAACAGTCAAACGGTCGAATGTAAAGGGGAATTTGTAAGATATTTTCCTTGCGACCACTTATTGAGAAGTTACGCCAGATCTACGCAACTATCGTCAGGTGAAGCGAACTTCCACCAAGGTCAGATCGTCAGGGAGGCGGATGTTGTTGGAAAATTTCAGGAGTGCCTCATGCAAGGCTTTGATTCTGATATTGGAATGCGGATAGTCGAGGTTGTCCTGAAGAATCCTTGCTAGTCCTTCCAGGCCGAGCATGTGCCCAGCAGCATCGTGAATTTCCAAAGCCCCATCGGTAAAAATAAGCAAACTGTCTCCTGAGCTGCACGTAAATTCGCCTTCTTCGTAATCCGCTTCGGGCATCACGCCGAACGGCAGGCAGGGAGCTGCCACCAGTTGCTCGGTCTGTCCTGTGGGCAGAACTTGAAGTAAGCTGGGAGCAGCTGCCGAGACGAGCCGTATTGTCCTTGTGGGCGCATTCAGTATACCGCAAATTGCTGTAGCAAAAGATCCGTCTTTAAAGATTTGACACAGATCGCAGTTCAGCAGTCGAGCGAACTTGGCTGGTTGGATGAGGGTGTCTACGTGCCGGTTCCATAGCGCGTCCAGATGCATAGTGTGCAAAGCTGCCGCCACGCCGTGCCCCATTACATCAGCCAGCAGAAAGCCGTAATTATCTTTGTCCAGATGTCGAATGCCGAAATAGTCTCCGCCTATTATGTCATGAGGGAGGTAGAAGGTGGCAATGCTGAGTCGAGCATCTTGAGACAGTTTCTGTTCCATTGTGAGGGTCTGAATACGCTTGGCCCGCTCCAGTTTGGCGAAGGTGTTTGAAAAATCACGAAAGGTCTCCACTCCCCCAATCACATTCCCTGCGGTATCACACAGAGGAGAGACAGATACCTCAAGCGGAATCCTGCACCCGTCCTTTTTCTGACCGAAGACGATGACCGGACTGGTGCTCGCTTGACCGGTCACTATGCTGCGATGCAGCGGACAAAACTCTTCACCGCAGAGCGGGTTCCCGTCTTTATCCACATGGTTGAGAATGTTATCATGGCAACAGCGTCCCACAACATCTTCCACGCTCCATCCGGTGATTCGCTCGGCGACCTTACTCCAGTAAATGATACGCCGTTCTCCGTCACAGGCATAAAGACCTTCAGAAAGAGAGTCGAGGATTAAATCTGAAAAGGAGCTGTTTGTTGTAGTTATGATAATGAGTCACCAGAGAAAAGGAAATAGATGTATGAGTCAGGTGTAGGGAGGGGGGCGCAGGGGCGGTTCACGAACCGCCTGTAGCACGGGTATTCAGAACCCAGCCAATCCTTCCTCCATATTCTCAGCAGCTAACACATGAAAATTGCCCGGATCTCCCAGCATAGGACCAGGATCATACTCATTTTCCTCTCCCTCGTAAATAATCACCACCTTCAAAGGCACCCCAAGGCCTTGCAGAGCCTTGATCATCTCCTGTCGCTCTGCATCCCAAGACAACAAAATACAGATGCAACCGCTGAGTAGGGAGGCGTGATTGAGCAACATGGGCAGGAGTTCGGCAAAGGGTTTATCATGACAGGGTTGCACACAGGCCAGTATTTCCATCATTCTGTCCGCATGAGCCAGCCCACGGCCCGAGGAAAAGCAATAGGCCTCAGTGCCGACAAACATCAGATCCAGCAGAGATTCACGGGTCTGGACAGTGCTGACAAAAGAGGCGGCCAGAGAAACAGCCTCCTCAAAAATCCTGCTGTGCGGTTGTTTCTGAAAGGTGTCCAGGATTAAGCCGTGCCGGACAAAGAACTCATCCTGATAATTCTTGACGATCAGCTTGCCCGTTTTAGCCCAGCTCTTCCAATGGATTTGGCGGATGGGATCACCGGGCCGATAATCTCGCAGGGAGATAAATTCATCCGCATTGCCCACCGAGGAGGCTAGGGCGACTCCGCCGGGATGATGCTTGGGCGTGCCGGGAAGATCCAGCGGCGGCAGGGGGTAACGCTTGGGCAAAACCAGAACCCGCTGGTATTGGGCGACTGAGCAACAGGATTTAAACAGGCCCAGAGGATCGGGCCGGGAGATAATGACACCGGGCAGCTCCAGATAGCCCCGGCGCAGGGGAAGGAGCTCCAGCTTGACCTGTTCTTTACTGTGGGGAGCAAGGGCGGGCAGGGGCTGTTCTTTTGCCTTTGCCCGCTGATTCTTATGCAGCAGCCAGATCCAGCGATGGTAGACCACCTTTCTGTCCCAAGTGTTGCGTTGTTCTTCACCCGGCTCACGGGCTCTGCTGAATTCCTCCGAGGAGGGACGGGGATCCGTAAGATTTTCTTGAATCAACAGACCCTTCTGTTGGTGCGCAGTCTGGTTGTCAATCGTCAGGGAATAGCTCAGGGGTTCGCCCGCCATAGCGAACTTCGGGAGCTTGCGGGTCACGCTGAAGCGGACTCGAAAGAAAAAACTGAACAGCATGGCGACCGCAAGCAAAGGCAGGGTGAAGGTGAACACCTGATAGATGGTGCTCTGCTTGGTGTCCAGCCCGAGCCCGGCGGAAATTGCAATGAGCGCCAGCGCCAGCAGGCCCGCCGGGGTGAAGCGTCGTTGCCGCCAGTCGCCTATGGAGTAGAAAAAATAGTATGCTTTGTAGAAGAAGTATTGCATAGCCTTTCCCAGCTTACGCCGGAACCGGCACAGTGTTCAAAATGTCCTCAACCACCCCTTGGGCGGTCTGACCGGAGAAGCGGGCCTGGGGGTCCATCACCAGCCTGTGGGCGATCACCGGCACGGCGATTTCCTGAATATGATCCGGGGTGACAAAATTCTGGCCGTCAAACAGGGCCAAGGCCTTGGCGGTTTGCATCAAAGCCAGAGAGGCGCGGGGGCTTGCACCCAAGGCGACACCGGGAAAAGAGCGGCTAGCGTGGACAAGCCGGACGATATACTCTTGCAGTTCTGAACTGATATGCACCTGGCGCACCTGATCTTTGACCATCAGGATATCTTCGTCGCTGACGCAGGCCGAAAGTGCATCAATGGGATGGGTCTCCTTCTGATTCGTGAGCAGAGCCACTTCCTCCTCCACTTCAATATAGCCCAAGCTGAACTGGAGGGCGAAGCGATCCATCTGGGCTTCAGGTAGGGGATAGGTGCCCCGTGATTCCACGGGATTCTGGGTGGCGATAACAAAGAAAAGGTCTTCAAGCCGATACTGGCCGCCGTCAATGCTCACCTGTTTTTCCGCCATGGCCTCCAGCAGGGCGGACTGGGTGCGGGGCGAGGCCCGGTTGATCTCGTCCGCCAGCAGGATATTGGTGAACACCGGTCCCTTATGGAGACGAAAATCTTTTTCCTTGGGATCAAAGATGGACACCCCTAAAATATCCGAGGGCAGGAGATCCGGGGTAAACTGGATGCGGGTGAATTGGGTTTCCAGGGAGAGGGCCAGGGCTTTGGCCAAGGTGGTCTTGCCGGTGCCTGGGTAATCCTCCAGTAGGATATGTCCACCGCCCGCAAACCCGGCCAGCAACAGGCGGATGGAGTCGGCCTGCCCCTTCATGACTTTTTCTATGTTGTTGAAGACCTTGTTTAAGGTTGCGGCGGCGGTGGCTGTGTTTTGATCGCTCATGTTGTTCCTTTATTCGGCTTTTGACGTTTGCTCTTTTCTGGAAATCCATACCTTGAGGATTAACTTCGCAATCAGTAGGCCGCAACCTATCCCTATTGTGTTAGCCGCCAAATCCAACCACTCGCCATAACGGTTCACATAGGGTTGCACCAGTTCAATCGCGCCGCTAAAGGCGATGAAGAACAAAATGATGTACTTCAAGGAGCTTGGTTTGCGCAAAGCTGCGGGAAATATGAGAGCGCCATAAGCGATAAAATGATGCACTTTATCGCCGCCAAGTGCGGCGGGTAAAGTGTTCACCGGCGTGAGGGATAAGACGGTAATTACCGCAAGAAGAAACACTGTGCAGGCGATCCAATAGGTTTTGATAGCGTTCAGGAGATGAGTCAAAATCAGATGCTCTTTTTTGAATTTTTTGAGAGCGAAACCGAATCACTGTACAGGGTGCCGTAGGGGCGAACCCCTGTGTTCGCCCTGAATGTCTCAGGGTATACGCCCCGAACGTCTGCCAGGGTGTATAAACGGACAGGGCAGGCACAGGGGCCTGCCCCTACGGCCTTGTAATCAGGCGAATTCTTTTTCTTCCCGCGCAAAGGTGTCAAGAAAGCCAAGCAACGCGGAACCAAATGCTGTTCGTTGCAAATTTTCAGCATGGACACAAAAACGCCGGGCATTGCTGATATTTCCAGCCCCCAGATGACGCACAGCTTGCGCCATTATGTATTCCGCCTGCTTTTCCAAGGCGATAAGATCAGTCAGGTCAGATTTACAGCGCCTACACGCAGGCTTTCCCTTCCATCTGGCCCGACAGACCGGACAACGTTCCATAGTTTACGATCCCAGATAAAAAACGATCTCATTCAATTCGTGCATCGCCTCACCAAGGCGAGGTTCGTTTCCGGCTTTCAGGGCATCATTAATCGTCTCGATCAGCTCAATCAACTCTTCTTGATCTTCAGTTTCTGCAGCCTCCATCAGGCCTTCCGCCTTCTTGATCAAAACCTCAGCCTGAACGGTGGCCTCACTTGCTTCCTTCTCTTCGTTGTCTTCGCTGACAACCACCTCTTCATGGTCGAGTCCGGTATCGGCCTGCTTGTCAAACAGGGCACCGATTTTCCCTCTGGCCTCATCCATTTCTTTCTCTTCCAGACGGGCCATGGCGTTGTCAATTTCTATTTTCTTCGATTTACCGGTACATTTTTCAATAGCGGTAACATGGAGAATGCCGTTCTTATCCAATTCAAAGGAGTCAATGATTTCGCTGCCAGACGGTTTTTTAGAAAGGCCGGTGATCATGAATTCACCGATCAGAATATTTTCACTCGGAACCGTACTTTCTCCCTGATATACTTCAACCTTCACTTGTTCCTGATTATCACGCATGGTGTAAAAGACTTCGCTCTTTTTCACCGGAATAGGGGAATTCTTTGTAATCAGAGGAACACAGATTATGTCATACGACATCGTTGACATGTTAAATTCCAATGTGCCGGTGGAAAAAGTATAGGGTGTGATATCAACCAGCACCGTCGAGACCTCCTCCCCGCCGATCATACCGGCCTGCATGGCCGCGCCAGCCGCGACACAGAGGTCAGGATCAACCTCGCAATGCGGAACAAGACCGAGTTCCTGTTCAAAATATTGATGCACCAGCGGTGTGCGGGATGAGCCGCCGACCAGCAGAACTTCTTCAATATCCGAAGCGGTCAGACTCGCGCCTTTCAGAGCGATATGAACAGCCTCCATGCTTTCCTCAATAAAGGGCGTGATCATTGCTTCATATTCTTCCCGGCTGATTTCCAGGTCGAGATGTACAGGCACCCCGTCCTTTTCAAACAGATATTCCTCTTTAACTGTGGCAAAGGGGTTGTCGGAAAGGGCGATCTTGGCCTGTTCCGCAGCCCGATCTATCCGGGCCGCCGCTTCGGCGGAAAGGGTGACTTCACCATGCTCTTCTTTGATATGTTCGAGCAGACGCTCAACAATCTTGCGGTCAAAATCGTCACCGCCGAGATGATTGTTGCCGTGGCTGGCTATGACTTCAATCACACCCTCCTCAATGCCGACCACAGAGACATCAAAGGTGCCGCCGCCAAGGTCATAGACCATAATGGTCTTCCCCACATGGGCGTCTCCTTCATAGGCCAGGGCGGCTGCGGTCGGCTCGTTGATCATCTTGACCACTTCCAGACCGGCGATTTCACCGGCCTCTCGTGTCGCCTGCCGCTGCACATCGGAAAAATAGGCGGGCACGGTGATGACCGCTTTTTTAACCGTTTGCTTGAGATGTTTTTCCGCGATATCTTTTAATGATTTGAGAATGATCGCGGAAATCTCCTGGGGAGAATATTGTTTTCCGGCCATCTCGACCTGATCGCCGCTTCCCATCAAACGCTTGATAGATTTGACGGTTCGCTCAGGGTAGACCGCATACTGGTTCCGGGCGACTTCCCCGACCAGCAGGCCGCCGTCTTCGTCAACCCCCACATACGAGGGAAGGATCACGCTGCCCTGATTTTTGATCAGCACGGGATGCGAATCCTGAATAACCGCCACTTCTGAATTGGTGGTTCCAAGGTCAATACCAATGATTGTCTCTTTCATTTTTTCAGTGTGATTAAATGTGGAATTAGAATAGATTGTAGGGGCAGACCTGCGTGTCTGCCCAGGATAACAGGGCGAACACACAGGTTCGCCCCTACGGCACCCGCATACAAAAAATGCAGGGGCATGGCATCAAGGGCAATGTGTTTTTTTGTTAAATCCCTTATTGTAGGCGATTCACCCGCACATCAGCCAACCGAAACAACGTTCCCTGTTGCTGAAAACCTGTTCGGATCTCAGCACTGACTGTTCCGTCGGCAAGTTCAGACAAGGTGTCCGTACCGATTGCCCGCATGCTGTGCGGATCAAATCGTTGATGAAGCGTTTCAACAGGCGTAATATCCCAAGCCAGCAGCAGATCGACGATTCTGTCGAGCAACATCTGCTGTCCGGCTCGCATTGATGCTATGATCTCCTGTTCTTTGCCGCTCATCAGTTCACTCAGGTCTTCTTTTCGACGACGTGACCAAAACGACATTTTTCCTTTTTTCTCCTGCCGCTGCTTGTTTTCCCCCAGAGACTGGATTGAAGCGTGTATTCGGTCATACAGGTCAATTATCCCGTCCAACAGGAGTTGCGGATCCGGCTGGCTTGTATCTTCTGTTTCCGCATCTTCTTCTTGGTCGGCTGACCTGCGTCCTTGGTCTTCATTCCGCTCAATCGTTTCCTGAAGATCCGAAAATCCCTGTTTAATATACCTGGATTCTATTTTTACTTCATTTTTCAGGGCTATGATTTCACTGTAAAAGGAAAAAAGATCCAGTTTTCCAGCAGGTCGCTCAACCTTTGCCGATGAAGTTTTTAGATAATCATGAAACCTGCTTACCAGCTCTTCTGTATTGTCCGCCGCCATAATTTTATACCAATGCCCGCACCTGCTGTACCCCTATGGCAAGCAATTTTTGCAGAGTTTGCTCATCCGGTCTGGCGTTTGTCTCACCTGTTGTGAGCTCTCGAATCACTTCAGCCGGATCTGGAAGGGTTTTGTCAAACAAGGCCAGGGCCACGCGGTCTTGTTCGGTTTTTATTTGCTCAAAGGCCGTGCGAACCCTTTGGAAATCATCGGGAAATCGTTCCGGAGAAAACTTTTTGACCATCACAAGATAGCCCTGTTTTACAGTTTTATCGTTACAGTTTTCCGGTATACCTAAAATTTCATACGGTGTTTTCATGGATGTCTCAAGGTGCCACCCCGACCCTTGGGGCGAGTATAAAGATTAAAATTATTTTTAAGCCACAACAGATTTTTTAAAAATCGCCGAATAATTCAATAAACTTTTTTATCTCCTCTTTACTTGGTTTTTGTTCATCATCGGCAAATTCTTCTTCAATCAGGCTGGCAAACAGCCCCCCAGGAAAGCCGCCGGAAAAGCCAAACGACGAATTTTTTTCCAGAAAGTCGTCTATCAGTTGTTCCGTGACGCTGTCCTTCTGTTCCATGGCCATATGGGATGCCTTTTCCAGCTGCTCAATATCGCTCCCTGAAAGCCTTTTTTTACCGGCTTCGCTTTTTCCGAAAACGACATAGAACTGAAACAGGGGTACATCAGGCCAGTGCTGGACAGCTTTTTTTCCGTATACCTGCAAGAGGGTGAACTCAAGCATGCGATGCCAAGCCCGACAGATCGTGACAAACGCATCTTTATGCAAGGCAAGGTCGGCACCTTTTTTCAAATAGGGGAGCAGGGCGGCACGCACGCCTTTCCAGGCCGTCTGCTTTTTATCGTTACTGTCAGATATGCGGGCGATAATCTGAAGCAATGCGTTTTTTTTCGGTTTTTTATTGATAACCGCTTTTAATTGAGTCGTAAATTTATTTTTCGATTCTTGGGGCATCAGCAGTGATTCAGCATCCAAGCAGACTTGAAAATAGGCGACAGCCTGATGTTCATACCGGCCTTCACCCTTCTCCAACAGAGCCTGACCTTCTTTTTCCTCGCCCTGTAACAGCTCAATCAATCCATGGGTTATCTCTATTCTTCCCCGATCAGAATTTCCCCGATCAAAGGCGTAAGCATGAATACATTCTTTGCAGGCCAAGGCATGTTTTTCCTGTTTAGCCAGTTTATGCGCATGGTTGATATGCGCATTGATGAGCAGTTTCCGCACCTTTGTGTTGATAGGATCAATTTTAAGAAGTTCTCCCGCAAGCCCACTCGCCTTTTTAAAGGCACTCCGTTTGACCGCCGCTTCAGCACCAAGGAACAAAACATCCGGTTCCTTGGGAAAATGTTTCAGCATTTTATTCACCCAGCGGTATTGCGCGGCAGGGCCGAGATGCAACAGCTGATGAATCTTCAACCACGTTTGCTTGTCGTTTGGATCATAGAGCAGGCTTTTTTCAAGCTCTTCCCTTTGATCCTGCTGACGGTGTTCCTCTCCGTGTATCCTGCATATCAGACCAGCAATATGTCGGTGCGTCAAGGCGATTTTCAGCGCATCATTCGGATCCTTTCGCTCAACAAGAATCTTGCAGACCTGCCGCCACATTTCAGGAATCTCATACGCCTCATCTTCTATTTCCATGGCAAGGGCCTTCAGACGCGCGTATTCAAATTCGTCCTTAAAGGCCCCGAATTTTTTTTCGTACATGCGTAGAAAGGAGGGATCATGAGCAAGCAGTCGATAACATAAATTCTTGAGCTGTTTGCTGTCAAGACATGTTCCGGCGGTTAAAAGGCACCTGAGAAACCCGGCGGGTGTCGCGCAATTTTTTTGCAGAGAAGAGATCAATTTAAGCTTGCTCTTGTCCAGACCTTGCAAAAGTTGAACAGCCTTTTTTTCAGTAATACTGAGATGCTCAGCAATCGCCCCCTGTTTGCTGGCACCATCCATGCCGTCTTTCAGTAAATGGAGATACGGTGACACCAGTGCCGTAAACGGCGAACCTGTATCAATCTTATCGAAAAATGACCGGGCCTTATCTTTTTGATCATGAAAAGCGAGCATGCCTTTCAGAGCCAAACAAAAATTCTTATAGGGTGAACGAAAGGGGATATGCTGTAAACACTCCAAGGCCTCGCTGTCCTGTCCTTGTGTATAATAACGCAAGGCCTGTTGAGCGGAGGGCAACTGCACCCGTAATGGAGCGTCGGAGGCGAATTCCAGCAGTAGCTTGTCCTGCCCGCTGAGCAGTAAGGCGGCAAAGATTTCATCCACAGCCTGTTTCTGTTGCGTGGTCAAAGCATCCCCAGCCGCTTCATAGTGCATCAGGGCCTTACCATACTGTTCAGCCTGCACAAGCAGAAGAACCCGCAGTCCCGCATCTTGATCAGGGAAATGGGTTTGCATGTTATGAAGAATAACAAGCGCCTCTTTATACATTCCCTTGGCCGACAACTGATTGATACGGCCCTGAAAAGAAGCAAGCAGCGACTCCGCCCACTGTTCATCCTCACTTTCCTGCGTCAATCTGCGGAACACCTTGATTGCTTCCGCGAATTTGTCGCGGTCGAGATACATTCGACCAGCGTTCGGCAGCTCATTGAGCGAGAGATTAGATATCGTGTTGCTTTTTCCGCCCTTTTTTTTGGATCGTTTCTTTGCCATTGCTCTGCGTTTTTGAAGCTTATAATATGTTCGCCAATTTGTATATTCTTGTTTTTCCCACCAAGTAGATACAAGATATTGTGCGTGTTGATAAATAACGGTGGCTTTATGCTGTATGTCTTTGAGTTGAAAAGCCATGATATCTATTTTGGTTGTTTATACCCGCTATTTTTGTTCCCTATATTAAGATATATATAGCATTTGTTTGCTTTTTTGACAATACTTCAGGTGTCCCTTGTCACTCCTGTTCCACACAACTGCATATGTTCTCTAATTATTTCAAGCTAATGCTCCTGATTTTTCCAGATAGCTCCTCCTTGCTCAGCTTGTTGCAATCAACAGTTATATCAGCATATTTCTGATATAAGACCTGCCGTTCTGCAAAAAGATCGCTGATTTTTTGGTTCTTCTCTTTTGCGATGCCTCTTGTTGTGAAATTATGTATTCTTTGTTGAATTGTTGCAAACGTTGCTTCAAGGAAGATGACTTTGGAAATCCTCCGTAAATGGAGCATCGCCTTTTCGCTGTACACAGCACTTCCGCCGGTCGCAATAATATGATGTTCAATGTTTATTTTCAATATTTCTTTTTCTTCAATGGCCCTTAAAGCGAGATGACCAGCTTCTTCTATGATGTGTTGCAAGGGTTTTTGTTGATTGATTTGGATGAGCACATCCGTGTCAATAAAGCCAAGCTCTAAATTTTTCGCAAGGATTATTCCGATGGTGCTCTTGCCAGCACCCGGCATACCTATGAGGGTCAGGTTTGATTGCAATTTGTTCAACGTTTTACCATTTTTAACATTTCTGCATCCTTGTAAAGTATTCTTAATACTTCTATAAAGATAGATGCGTCGATCTTGCATCGTCTGGAAAAGACATCCCTATACTTCGCTAAATCATCACGTTTAAGTTTTATATAAGGATCTAAGTTGAAAGTGTCCATATTCCAGTCTGTAAAGCTCCTCTGATTTATTTCCATATCAACTATTCGGGTAATATCAGTATGCTTATCATCACGTTCAATATGTGACATGATTTTTTTCAACGCTTCTTTTTCGCCTTCTAATGCTTGGAGAAAATTGCCGTTTTGATAAAAAAGAACGCCAGTAATATCATACTGAGGATTATTTTTTTTCGATTCCTTGCGGATAGCTTTCAGGTCATGATCAATATCTTTTTCTAGGCCTGTGTAATCGCTGATGTAGATTATCAGATGCATTATTTCCTCCTGAGCTTGCTTGGTTTTTGAGTCGACTCACCCCTCACTTTTCCGCAAAATACGCTTATCCCCGACCCGGATGGTGAGCTTAATTTTATCAAAATATTCCAGCAAAGGGATGGAAAATTTACGGGACAGTCCGGTTAAATCTTTAAAACGGGGGGCATCAATCTCGCCTTGTTCCCGGATGTATTCTTGTATTCGTCCTGCTAGCTGTGCCAATGCCTCCGCATGGAAGAACAGGGCCTCGTTGACCTTAACCAAGGTGCCGTTCCGCAACAGCAGGTCTATGACCTGACGAATTTGTTTTTCTGGAATTTCGGCGAACAGGGCCAGCACATCCTTGAGGTTCGGCGGTTTTAACCCCGCCTCTTTGTACAGACCGCCTATCTTCTCCCGTACCTCTTGTTCATCAATTTGCAAGGTCACTTCGTGGCCGCTCAAGCGTACTTCCGCCCCTTCTTGGACAATGAGATTGCCTTTGACAAGGCTGTTTATGATATACTGAAACAGTCTCTGATCAACAGGCGGTTTGAGCTGGGAGCGAATTTCTTCCATTGCCAGCCCATTTTTGAGAGGGTTGTCCTTGTGATATTGTTCCAACAGGCTGAGGATGGCCTGATTGAGCTGTCCCGCCACTTCCGCAGCGACTAGCCGCTGCCTGTCCGACTCCACCACCAAAATTTTTTTTGTGGATATGGGAGCCTGCAACTGCTTTTTCAGTTTTTTGCCGAACAGGCCGAGCCGGGTGGAAAGTTGCTCCGCTGTAATGCCTTGCAAACCGCTTTCTTGAAGAAAGAGCAGCATTTTTTCGATAATATTATCTGCGCCGCCATCTGCACCATTTCCTGACTTATAGATGGAGAATATCTCGTGATTGCGCTGCCGGTCTCGCTCCACGGCCCGTTTTCGTTTGGGCGGGGCATTATTGAGGATGACCCCGCCGCCGAGGGTGGTGATCGGTGAGTAACTGCGGATGACAAAGCGGTCACCCGGCCAGACCGCCACCGGATCTTGAACGATGAGCTGGATATTCGCATCCTGTCCCGGCTCGACAAAATCCTCTTCCATCAACACCACTCGCCCGACGATTTCTCTGGTGCCCACATGCAGACGCACTTGAGCACGGTTTTTCAGCTTTTTGGGATTGTTCGCCAGATAATGTAGGTCAGCGTCGAGCAGGGTTGAAGGCTGCATGGAATTAAGAGTGGCCGCAAGGTCGCCACGGTTGATATCTTCTTTTTCAATACCCTGGAGGTTGATGGCGGTGCGGTGCCCGGCCTCAACCATTTCCTCATCCCTGCCGTGGACTTGGATGCCTCGGATTTTTGCTGACAGTTCACCCGGATAAAACATCAGGTCATCTCCCACCGCAATTCTGCCGGAAAGAGAAGAACCTGTGATCACCGTGCCAAAGCCCTTCATGGAGAACACCCGATCAACGGCCAGCCGGAACGGCCCAAATTCCTCTTGAAAATGAACCGCCTTAACCTTGTCATCCAGGATCTTTTTGACCTCGTCAATGCCCTCGCCGGTGGTGGAGGAGACCGCAATGATCGGAGCGTCTTCTAAGAAGCTGTCCGTAAAAAAATCTCTGACCTCCTCCTGCACCATTTCCAGCCATTCCTCCTCCACCATGTCCTTCTTGGTCAGGATGATCAGGCCGCCTTTGACACCGAGCAAGCGGCAGATGTCAAAATGCTCTCTGGTCTGGGGCATTATGCCCTCGTCAGCAGCGATGATAAAGGCCACCATGTCCATACCGGTGGCTCCGGCCACCATGTTGCGAACAAATTTTTCATGGCCGGGAACATCAACAATACCTAAGCGGTGTCCGCAGGGGAGGTCAATATGGGCAAAACCAAGTTCAATGGTGATGCCCCGTTTTTTTTCTTCTTGTAAACGATCAGTTTCTATGCCGGTTAAGGCGCGGATTAGGCTTGTTTTTCCATGGTCGACATGGCCAGCGGTACCGAGGATTATTTCACGCATGCTTATCTACCTTTCGCTGTCGGGCTGTGCAGCGACCCGATTGCTGAGAAATTCGATAACGATTTCTTTTTCCTTTTGATTAAGAAAATCCATTCTGTCTGAATACCTCATCATTCTTTCCACCGTACCTGTCCATTCCGACCGATTCTTTTTTGCCTTGTATACCTGCTCAAGGGTGTGGCAGACTACGCATTTTTTACTGACCGAGGTTTTGCCCATATTTTCCTTGGACTCCTGAGCGTCCTGAGCTGCAGCGGTCAATTTTTCCCGCCTTCGTTGCTGGCTGATAAGGTAATGAATAATCTGTTCAGCCTCAAGGTCAGAGATGTTAGGCGCATTCATGACGGCCATGCGCTGGACGGTGTCGGTCCAAACCTGTTCGCTCTTGAACGATTTGAATACCCGTTCTAAGGTATGGCATTGAACACATTTTACAGACACCAAATGCTGACCCGGTGTTTGCTGCGGCCCTTCTTTGGACAAGAGGGCAGGGGGCGGGTCTGATTGATGAAGAAAATAATAACCCGCCGTCATGCTGTTAAGTAAAAACAGGGCGAGGAAGACAGTGAGACCAAGACCAGGAACTTGGGTGCCGAGCCGTTTGAATCGGCGAATGATCAATATTTTAATGGTGAGCAGAGGAATCAGCAGCAGTCCCAAAGCTATGTGCAGGATAGTTCTCGGAGAGAATTTTTCCTGATAGGCACCCACTTTGGCAAACATAATCGCTAAAATGACAAAGAAAAGGGCGATAAAGATATAGCCGGTAATTCTATGGGCCTTGAGCAGACGCTGACTGGTTTTGCTGTCCTTATCGGGAGCGCCCCGCAATTCCAGCATGAGGAGCATGGCGCAGGCACCGGTGAGGGTGGCGATCAATCCGACTGTTGAGGTTATTATCGGGTTCATGGGTATTCTTTATATGATTGGATTTGGGATTATTGCCTTTATTTCGGCAATTTTTCAATCCTGTTTTGAGGCCGTAACTATACTATATCAGTGGCTGATGCATAACATCATTCAAAAAAAATATCTGTGACATTTTTACCTTTTGTTTATGTTGCGTATATAAATATGGTGTAATCTTCCAGATTAACCGGGAAAATTTCATCCTCGATACTTCAATCAAGGGGCTTTGCTTTTAAGCAATAACAAATGATAAAAATAACTGCCATATTTCGTACAGGCGACACGGTCACCGTGTGTTGCCCGGTTAGACAAATGGAGCAGTTATTAAATTCTCATTCCTAACTGTTATCCTAAAATAGTTTTTCGTTTTTTGATATATTGGCTTCAGTGAAAAATTCAATAAAATCAAAAAAGAGAGACTCGGATAGATATTACCGAAAAACACCGGGCGCAACAATGATAGTCTCGTAAAAAGTCAGAATTTGCGTTTTTGGAAACGATAACTCAATGGGTTACGAAGCAAAAAGTGAGTATTTTGGACTTTTTACGAATTCATCAACAATAGGCAAAACGATTAGAAAACCGAATTCCTTTTTAAGGAAAATTTCAAGATCGGAACCCTGCTCAACAACAGCGGAATCAGAAAACTTTGCGGATAATGTTCAAGAGAGAGATTGCCCGTATCTTCTGACTTGGGAACAGAATTCAATGTACTACCGGCTAAAGCCGGTAGATTGCTTTGCGCGTAAACGCATTTTAAGGCTAAAGCCATCTGAACTGACCG